>Ga0302131_1001614_pt1 | contig 12123 bp, 13 predicted proteins | sample CB9_20m_MG_FD_203105 | JGI IMG/M metagenome (GOLD analysis project Ga0302131, IMG submission 203105) | Marine microbial communities from Western Arctic Ocean, Canada - CB9_20m | ecosystem: Environmental > Aquatic > Marine > Oceanic | place: Canada: Western Arctic Ocean | collected 2017-09-19
TTTATTTGTGACTAATACACGAATTTTCACACGGGGTATTGAAAATAATATTGCAAATTCAATTTTGATTAAATTTAATCAAATTGGCACATTAACTGAAACATTGAATGCGATATCAATGGCACATAGTGCGGATTATACGGCGGTTATTTCCCATCGTTCAGGTGAAACAGAAGACGTGACTATTGCAGATTTAGCGGTAGCAACCAACGCTGGCCAAATCAAAACGGGTTCACTGTCACGATCTGATCGTGTTGCAAAGTATAATCAGTTACTCCGTATTGAAAGCCAGTTAGGGCAAGATGCTGTCTTCCCCGGCAGATCAGTATTCCGTAATCTGTAAGATGAATCGTATACCTATTAATCGATGAAAATACTGATCAGCGTATTAATAGCGTTATTCATAGGCTTACAGTACAAACTATGGGTGGGCGATGGCAGCCTCTCCGAAGTGGTTCAGTTATCGAAAGAGTTGGATTTACAGAGGGCGAAGCTGAACGAATTAAAACAACGCAATAGTGTATTAGAAGCACAGGTACTCGATTTACAAAATGGTTTGGATGCTTTTGAAGAAAAAGCCCGAAACGACCTTGGCATGATCAAGCAAGGTGAAACCTTCATTCAGCTTATTCCTGGGCCAGGCGCTCTTCCTAACAGGAAAGCTAAATGAGTCAGCTACCTATTTGGGCTATTATTCCTGCTTCTGGCATTGGTCGGCGCATGCAGTCTGATCTGCCTAAGCAATATTTACCCTTCGTAAATAAAACAATCATAGAGCATACTCTCGACCGCTTGCTCTCGCATCCACAGATCGATGGTGCCGTTTTGGTACTCAGTAGGGAAGACAAGTATTGGGCCAATCTTCACTATCAATTACAATCTAAAAAACCATTGATATTAGCGGAGGGTGGAATGATGCGACATCATAGTGTCTTCAATGGTCTAGAAAAGCTGTGTCTTGACGTTAACCGCGATTGCTATGCCTTAGTGCATGATGCCGTGAGGCCCCTGGTATCAATCCATGATTTAAATCGACTAATAGAAGCCGCTAGGCTCCATAGTGGCGGTGCTCTATTAGGTGCACCAATCACTGACACCCTTAAACAGCTCAATATTGATGGAAGCGTTAATCAGACCATTAGCCGAATCGGATTGTGGCGAGCGTTTACGCCACAGGTATTCAAGGCAGACTTGTTGATGGAAGCAATGATATTTGTTATGGAAAATAAACTGGAGGTAACCGACGAAGCCTCAGCCATTGAAGCCATTGGTAAAACCCCAACAGTAGTGCTGGGCAGTTCAGAGAATATCAAGATAACTCTGCCGGAAGACTTGATCCTGGCAAGACAGATTTGGAAGCACCAAATGCATTTAAGTGACTAACAGAGTGCTTGGACGCTTACAGTGTTTGAAATGAAACAGTGGCTGTCTAAACCAGACTTATCAGAAGGAATATAAATAAAACAACAACTGTCATGGGCACAATAAAGCTCATCCAATCATTACTGGTGCCTTTTGGAGACTGTTTAATAGCAGCCTTGGCTCTCGGGAATAGCATAAATAACATGGCCGCTAACATGAGTGCTGAGCCAATTTGAATCCAGTTCATTTCAAGTACCTCGTTTAATACACACTGAAAATAAAAAAGCCCCTGAGACGGGGCTTTAAAAACAATGTAAATAAGTTAACTATTAGTTAAAGCATTAATCATCACTGCTGAATACACCTAAAAGATGTAAAAGTGCTTGGAAAAGATTCAAAATAGACAAGAATAAACCAGCAGTTGCCATGATGTAGTTAGTTTCACCACCATTAATCATTGCAGAAGTTTGATATAAAATCAGTCCGCTCATAATCATTACCACAGCGGCACTAACGGCTAATGATAAAGCTGGAATCTGTACAAAGATATTAAGCAAAGATGCACCAATGACTACGATCAAACCAACCATCAAAAAACCACCCATAAAGCTGAAGTCTTTTCGAGTAGTCAGTGCATAACCAGATAAGCCAAGGAAGATAGCGCCAGTGCCACCCAAAGCTGTCATAACAATACTTGGGTCCATGGCGAGGTAGTGACCAATTAACGGTCCTAATCCAAAACCGAGTAGACCCGTGATACCAAATAAAACGGGAATGCCAGAGGCCGAGTTAGAAGCTTTAGGTAATACAAACCAGAGTAGACCAATGGCGACTAGATTGGCGCCCAGTGCCATACCGAATGATGCGCCCACTGAAACACCAATGAAAGCTGTGACACCAGCAAAAATAAGCGTCATAGATAAAAGGGTATAGGTATTCTTGATTAACTGATTCGTTTGAAGAATCGCCGCTGGTGGGCGAGTAACTGAGGTATTAAGCTGCATTGCTATCTCCGATAATTAACGTATTTTGAGTACTGCATCCATTTTAAGTTCCAATAACTTTGATATCAAGTAATTAATCATGAGGCTATTCAATAATTTATTGATGCCAAAAAGCAACAATTGGGATTTAACTTATAAAGTATATAAGTTATGGCAAAAATACATTTTTCAAGCCTATAATTTAATGCAAATTCCTAATGACACCCAGCGACAAATGTTTATAATACGCCCTGTTGAGAAATGCAGTTCGGATTCTTGACTCGATACCGATTTAGTTGACTAGGTATCAATTTGGAGAGCTGGCAGAGTGGTCGAATGCGGCAGTCTTGAAAACTGTTGAGGAGTGATCCTCCATAGGTTCGAATCCTATGCTCTCCGCCATATGTAAGCCCTAAGTAATTGATACTTAGGGCTTTTTTATGTCAGTATGTTTTCCGAACCGTCAGGGAAACCGTCAAATAAGTTTGTTACCTCGTTAAAAACTTGCGTCTTAACGAATGGCTATAAATGACCATGTGTCAACCCTACCAGCAGGACCGTTTCCCCCGAAGCCGTGATAGTTACGTCAGAGCAAAGCTACTTACCTATCAGGGCGCAAGGCATAGCAGTTATCGCACGGAGTAGCAGGTTGATAAATTGAGCACTGCTGTGTTGTAAGCCATATAGACCTTGATATCAGAGTAGTTTCAAAGCTTACATCACTGCCGTGCACCGTGCGGCCAATTGCTTAACTAGTGGCACTGACATGGTTCCGCACGGAACTACTGATTTACTTCGGGTATCGTGATCACGCACATTAGGTGGTAGTAGGCGAAGGGTAGGGTGGTGATCGAAGCCAAGCTTGTGAAGGATGCCACCGAAAATCTCCGTCGAATCTGGAGGTAAAAAAATCCGGATCAAATTCCGGTTTATATTTCGGTCTTAATACGTACCTAGGCTACGATTTTCCTGTCATCTCTTATGGGTCATTCAGCTCTCCTATCTTTGTCAGATGTAGTTAATTACGCCTTTCTGTCATATTTTTACACCTCCAGCTTTTCAGCTTTAGTTAAATTTAATTCAGCTCCTTAAAACTCAAGGCAATTGACTACCCAGACATTTCTGGATAGCTCAGTAACCTCGCTGTTGAGTTCGAGGTCTCTGGCTATGCTGTCGTAATCAATATGGTTACGGATTAGGTCAGGCAGTTGGTCCAGTGAGCATATGTCTTCGACTAGTTCAAAAGCATAGTCTGCCAGGCTACCTCTGTGCAGGATAACCTCATCCCTTCGTTTGATAGCTTCGTCCAAGTGCATGATATCTAACAGATAGCCTATAGCTGAAGCTTCATGTCCATCATCTGAATACTGATCCAACTCATCGAACCAGAGATCGACGTTGCTTTGGTGGATCTTGGTTGCCTGGAACAGCCCAGGGTTATTACCTTCGATAAAGTCGATCTCAACCTCTTCGTAGCTAGCCTGTGATAGTTGCTTGTTGAACTCGTTAATGCTGCCGAAGTAAAATCCAGTGCAGGTGATGTCGTAAGGATTGGCGTATAGGATCGTTGTAACGATAGTATTCATAGCAGTCCTCGCTCGGCAAACGAAGTTACCTCATCACCGACGATAAGGTGGTCGAGTACCCGAACATCTATTAATGCCAAGGCTTTCCTTAGTCGCTCGGTAATAGCGATATCGGCCTGACTCGGTTCTGCTATTCCCGAAGGGTGGTTGTGCGCGAAGATAACAGCTGCAGCGTTACAGCTCAGGCAGGCTTTCACAACTTCTCTGGGGTACACGCTAGCACCATCAATGGTTCCCCTGAACAGCTCATCAAAAACAATCACTCTGTTATGGTTATCTAGGAAAAGACATGCGAATACTTCGTGCTCGTAAGCGAAAAGCTTTAGCTTTACGAAGTCTTTGCTAGCTTGCGGACTGGTCATTGGTATTGACTCTGGATCGTATAAAAGTCGAGATTCTAGAATCTTAAGTGCCGACTCAATAATGGTATCGTCGTTTGATACAGCGATTTGATTTGTGTCCATGGTTATTCACCTCCTGGAGTATTACCCTGTTTTTCGGGAGTGGATTTCGAGTCCTCGATTTCATCCCAGCCACTTACAAAATCCTGACCCGCCTTAAGTGAGGCTTGTTCGATCCGTGAGAAAACTGTCTCCATAGTAGTTTGCTGGTACAGCTTCTTAGCTTCCTGCTCATCCAGATCGGAATTGAACATTCCAGTAACGAACATGCCAACGATATTGCCCAGACGTTTAGTAGTCGGGATAGCACCACGTACTGTATTGAGTGCGATATCTGATACATCGCTTGCTAATTCAAGCGTGGTAGCTACAGCTTCTGTTGGAATAGAAACGCTGTTACGTGTGATTGTTTTAACGTTAGTCTTGATTGAAGTTGTCATAATAGTTTTTCCTATTGTTTTGACTTTTAAATGGGTCCCATCCTCGAAATGAGGGGGGGTACACCGCTATACATGTGCTGCGCACATATATACTGCCCCTCTACTAATATTAAATTTCGCCCTAGTTTTTTTATAAATTTGATTTTAATAAACACCCGTATTGAATTTCTTTAAAAAATAATTTTGAAAATTCCCATAGGGGTTTCAGGTCTGTGGTTAACAAAGGTAATCGAGCAGGCAGGAAAAAATGAGTGTCTTCTGAAACATGAAATTTCAGTTTAGGTAATTTAGGTAAAAACCGACTTTATACCCGTTGACTGTAAGCAATATTACTAATGGGTATTTACGCAAATGAAAGCGTTTGAATGAGGAAAACATGCTGCAGCTGGTGAACAAAGTTGTATAGCAACTTAGTACTGGTTAACCCAAGCTGGATACACTTATTTGAGATCTCTTCAAATAGGGTTAAAGAACATTCTAGTTTTTAGTAGCTCTATTTTTTTCAAGAAAGATTACAATTTCATTACTTTGTTGACGATTTTTAATAAGTCTTCTGAAATTGCATTATTTAACTCAATTACTGAAGTTTTAGTCTTGGGCTTATAAGAGCTTAAACTTTCGTCATATATGTGATAGGTATATGTATCAATGTAAACCAGTAGATCTACAAACTCACGTTGGTAACTCTTACTTCTTTTCCATAAAGCTGGTTTGATAATAATTGGTAAGCAATCTATCTTAAGCTGCTGACAAATTTTATATAGAACCACGAGTGCAACATTAAAACCCCCAGATGAATTGGCATAGCACATTACTATTTTGCTTGCTTCTAACGATTGAATGAAAGTAGACATATCACTTGAAACGTTTTCATCATTATATTCATCGAACGAATTCAGCATATAATCTATTGTTAATGGAGCAACGCAGCCTGTAAAAAAATTTAAAAATAGCTCGCCTTTACTGATGACATCATAGTCATTCAAAAATTCATATTCAGTTTCTTGGTTAAAGCTTCCTATGAGAATCAATACTTTTTTATTTTTATTACGATAAAAATTGAGACCAATCTTTTCCATACCCATAGGTCTAGGGCCAACTTTTTTTTTGCAACTGTCTATTAGTTTATTCAAACAGTCTTCTGGTTTATTCATGTTAATGCCTATTCTGATATTGCGTTTGACATCTCTCATAGCTAGGGGGATATAGTACTCACAATTTCAATGTACTAACCTGTTTCAATAGAATCATATATGTAATTCGTAATTCTTGTCATGATTCCTGTAATGCAAGCTATAAGCAAGTGCCGCTTTTAAACTGTCCGCTAGATCTGACTTTGGGGTGCTAGTTTGCGAAGGTAGGAATGACCCAAAACATGTCTATTTTAAGTTAGTCAGGAGGTCGGTATCTCGATAGAGCCGATGTTCTAAACGCACCGATCACTCCATATTAAATTAGCCCATCCAGGTTCATCAATGAATGGATTTAAGCAAAATTAGTCTTTACTAGTGACTCTGAGGCCTTTTAATGAACCCTGGCAAATGGCAGTCTGTCGACCGATTATTCGGCCGAGTAATTTGTATTATTTTAGTGTGAGATGAGTTCTATTCGATAGGGAAAAACTTTTCACTAGCTCGAATGCCATGCACCCACTGATTTCCTAGTTGATAGCACCCGTGCTTTGAGTCGATATTAAATTGTTGGAGAATTTTCGGTTTGGTAGTGGTTATGCATCACGGCTTAAGCACATAAATCAAAAGCAAAAACCGCAGCTAGTTCGTGTAATTGGTCTCCAATCTATTTTCGTCGATATTTATTGACAGGTATGTTGTTGACGGCTGTTTTGCATCGTTACATGGATGTCAATAATTAGAACAATGCAGGAGTAAGTGTCGAGGAAAAAAACGGGCTGAAAGATTGGCCAATACGCCATTGTTACCACAGAGAAATGTACGGTGAACGCAGCGCAAGCTGCAATGATAATAGGCGATGAAATCGAGAGAAACCTCTGCGTTCCTTGACCTTGGCATCACAATGTTCATTTGTGAAAACGAGTTTGATTAACTTAAGCAGGTAGCGTTTTGATATCGATTTGTATTTTTTTGAGTCCCTGATTGTCTGTTCTCTAGCACCCCTATTGGTACATTATAAACGACATAAAACTCACTTCATCCCTATTATTTTAGATCTGATTATCATAGTTTTAAAAACTCATTTTGTTACTGATGATTAGTATATATCACTGCTTTTAAACACCTTCTATAAATAGGGCCTTATCTAAACTAAACGCCCTAATTCAATTAAAATTTATAAGACTAAAAATTATTTTGCACCAAATTAGTGCGGCATTATAATCTTCTAGTCAGTTGTACTGATGTTGTCTATTATAAACAAATATGAACGGTTCAATTGTGTTTAAAGAACAAGCACATAGAACGTGCATTCTTACACTGCAGCTTACTGATAAAAGGTATTCCCAAGAAATAGTATAATTCTTGAGTGGCGTGAAATGTAATTTCATTGATTAGGGTTAGTATGGATTAAGGGTGAACGGGGAATAACGATTTCACCAAACTTTATTTAAATCGATTCATTAGTCTTTATTACTGGGAGGAAAACAATGTCACCTGAAGAACTAGAAGCGGCGATTATTGCTGCCAATACAATAAACCTCGAGGTTTATTATTATTGGTGCACTGGATTTATGATCCTGATTCATGCAGGATTTATGATGTACGAAATGGGCGCTTCGCGGGTCAAGCATACTTTGGCTGCGGGCACGAAAAACATATTAGCCTTTGCCTATATGATTCCTACTTTCTGGATGTTTGGCTGGTGGATCTACCTAGCCATGACAAATGGTTTTGTACCAGACTTCGAAGCGGGTGCTGGTGGCGTACCCTGGGGAGAAAGCATGGGACCCAATTTAATGGATAATGCAACGGGTGTGTTCTGGGGTGCTTTTACCTTGTTTGCTTGTACCACGGCTTCAATCATGTCGGGTGCGGTAATTGAACGAATTCGTATGACAGCATTCATAATTTTAGCAGTGTTACTGGGTTCAGTTGTTTGGATTCTAGCGGCCTCTTGGGGTTGGCATTATCAAGGCTGGTTAGTCACTAGTTGGGGTTATCATGACTTCGGTGCTTCTGGAGTTGTGCATATTATTTCAGGCTTTTTTGCATTGGGTGTGTTGATTCACCTAGGGCCACGTATCGGCAAGTTTAATGCTGATGGTTCAGCCAACGTGATTGTCGGGCACAGCATGCCGATGACGATGGTAGGTCTAATGTTTATTGTTGCCGGATTCTTTGGATTTCTAGCAGGCTGTTTAATATTCCCAGGTACACCTATTAGTTGGTCTGCAACCCAATGGGCGAACATCTATGGTATGCCAACAACTCTATCAGCGATTACTTTTAACACCTTAATGGCTGTTGCTGGTGGAATGATCGGTGCTTATACTAAAACACGCGACCCATTCTGGATGATGTCTGGTGCTCTGTGTGGTGTTATTACAGTCGCTGCAGGTATGGACTTATACTATCCAGGACTTACATTTGTTTTGGCATTTGTTGGAGGTGTGACCGCTCCTATGATCGCTAAATTTATTGAAAGTAAAGGAATTGACGATGCAGTTGGTGCTGTTTCTGTGCATGGTTATTGCGGTATATTAGGTTTGTTATTCGCCGGTATGTTCCTTAGTGGTTACCCACAGTTTTCGCCAGATATCCCTACTATTACTTTCATGGGCCAATTTAAAGGTGCAATAGTAATGATATTACTTGGCTTTATACCTGGCTTTGCACTGGCATGGGTTCTTAAGAAGATGGGTATATTGCGTGCTAGCGATGCTATTCAAGCAGCGGGAATGGACGTCGAGTTAGAAGCGGTTGCTTACCCTGAAGACATTAAAAGTATTTAGTTGAGATAGGAGAAAAAAATGTTTGATTCAAGTCCAATAGAAAGCTGGGAAGGTGCAAGTGCAATTTTCTCATTCGGTGCCGGTAGCGGCATGACAATCTTTTTGTTTTGGTTAACAGTTATATTGTGTGTTTTACCCTTGTACTACACGCTAAAGACCGAGAACCGACATGAAGATAATCATAAGTAAATAGCGCTCAAGGTGTTAAAATTAAGCCTCGCTAGTTTTATAATAGCGGGGCTTTTTTATCAATAGCACTCAGTTTTTTAAAACTCACTACGTAATATTACGATGAATTATTTTCTTAAAATGAAACATTGGGAGCTGTTCCTGATGTTTGTAATTCCAACCGGTATGAGTTGGATTTTTGGGCTGGATTTCGATGCATTGATAGTGGCAGCCATTGGCTTATTCATGCTGCTAGTGTTGTCATTGTGGATGTATTCCATAGCCACTTGGTGTAACTCGAGACTTCCCGAATCTCGCCAAAGCAGTACTTCATTATTCTGTCTATCGTTGGTTATTCCACTTGTCTATGTGCTGATGTACTTTTTCTTTTATCTGCCCTTAGTGCAAGCCGATGGTGCACCCGCTAAACCGCCATTGTGGTTGTTGCCGATGCATATGTTATCGATGCTCAGTTTATTTTATAGCTTTTGGTTTACCTCAAATAAATTTAAATCTTTACTCGATAATGAAGATTCAGGTTTCATGATTTTCAGTAGTACTTTCTTCCTGCTGTTTATATTCCCATTGGGTGTGTGGATAATTCAACCCAACGTCAATAAGCTTTTCCATAAATTGGCGGCATCTGATCGAACGTCTGAATAGATAAAGCCCCAATTTATGGATAAATAGAATTAACAGGAAACCCCTATTTTACTTGGCCTTTTTCAAGGGATGTCAATGAGCATCCAAAATTGACCCCTGTAGGCATCGAATATTGACCCACCCTTGGGTTGTTATTTTAGAGCCTTTTGTTGGCTTTGTTTGAATCGATATGAGTCATTTTTAGTTTCTATGATAGAGCAATGATGCGTTACTCTATCAAGTAATGCAGTGGTCATTTTAGCATCACCAAACACACTCACCCATTCTGAGAACTCTAAGTTAGTAGTGATGATGACGCTGGTTTTTTCGTACAGTTTGCTAATAAGATGAAACAGTAGTGCACCGCCTGATTTAGGGAATGGGATATACCCTAATTCATCAATGATCACGCAGTCCACGAGCTGTAACCGTCTGACCAAACTGCCTTGGCGTTGTTCCGATTGCTCTTTGATTAAGACATTAATTAAATCAACGGCATTAAAGAACCGTGTTTTCTTACCGCGTTGTATTAGCTCAGCCCCAAGTGCAATAGCTGTATGAGTTTTACCTGTTCCTGTGCCACCCACTAGAATTAAGTTATGTGCCTCTTGTGCAAATTGCCCTGTGCATAGTGGCTCTATCGTAGTTTTATCAATGGCTGATGATGAGTAATCAAAGGTGGCGAAGTCTTTATGGTGTGGGAACTTAGCAGCTGTCATTTGATAGTGAATGCGTCTAACTTCTCGTTCAGTTTGCTCGGCTTCAATCATTTTAGGCAGTGCTGATAATAAGCTTGGCATGTGCTTTTGTGCGAGTAACTCAGGTATGACTTGAGCCATGCCGTGCAATTTTAAACTCTTCAGTTGCTCATTAAGATGATTCATTACGCCACCTCTTGTGCTGTTAGTAGTTGGTCATATCGCTCGCAGTTAGCTTGTGGTGGTGTTTTAAGGATCGGATATTGGATAACGTCAATGCGTGTTGTGTCTTCTGTTTCAGTTAAACGGTGAACAAGATTAATAATGGCCGACAGTTGAATGGTCTTAGTATCTATCGCGATCTCACAAGCCATACTGATGGTTTCAACATCATGGTCTTGTATGAGTTGTAGCAATGCAACAAAGTCACGATCACCTTTATCTCGCTTTAGGTAGATGTCTTTAATTTTGATGATGGGCTTTGGTAAATCCCAATGTTCAAACGGTGCGCCATCACGCAAAGCACCTGGTTTTTGCTTGAGCAGCGGCACGTAGTGCCATGGCTCAAAACAGTAACGATGCTTGCTAAAGCTGCGCTGGTGTTCTGCAATCACTTGCTGGTTGACAACCATCACTAGTTTATAAGCATACACTCGTAATGAGATACGTTGTTTTGCATACTCACACGGTACGCTGTATTGATTAGTATCATATTGTACTAAGCAGGTAGAGCTAACTCGCACTGCCTTTTCGACATAACCATCAAACGCTTTACCTAACGGATTGAGAGCAGACTGCTCTTGTTCAAATATCTCATCAATGACTTGGTCTTTATAGTGAGGGTGTTTCTTTTGCCCTAGTTGATGGCTACACGCTAACAGGTGAGTATTGAGCGATGCTAAATCATCAAAGCTTAACTGAGGCATAAACAGTTGTCTTCGTATCACATGGACTTGATTCTCAACTTGACCTTTCTCCCAGCCGGATGCAGGCGTACAGGCCACTGGTTCAATTAGGTAATGATTCATTAAGGCTAAAAAGCGTGGATGGAAGTCACGCTCTTTCCCTTTACCAATCTTAATCACCATGGTTTTTGGGTTATCGATTAATACACGATTAGGTACGCCCTGATAAAATGAAAGCGCTTGATTAAAGGCATCCAGTAACATCTCTTGGGTCTCACGAGGATATGCGATGATAAAGGGCTTACGGCTATGTGAGAGCCTAAAGTGAGCCACTTTAATCTTTGTCTCAATGCCATCAATCATCACAATCTCAAGACTCCAATCAAACTGCATGGCATCGCCTGCTTTAAAGACTAAAGGGATAAAAGCATCTGTCAGAGATAACTGCTGAGCCTTAAGTTTTTTAATAAAACGGCAGACTGGAGAATAAGAACCTAAATAACCCTCTAGCACGAGTTGTTCATACAGTTTTTGTGCAGTTCGGTGCTCACGCTTAGGACGTTTTAAATCATGTTCAAACCATTCAATAAGCTGACCTTCAAAACCTTTTAATCTTGGGCTAAAACTCGGAGCAGATCGTTTATATTTTGGTGCTTCATCATCACGACAGTATTTACGTATGGTATTTCTTGAGAGTCCTGTTTCCTTTGCAACGGATCTTATACTTTCATTATTAACTAAAATGCGACGACGCACTTTCATGGCTGTTTCCATTAATATCACCTATTAATTCTCCAAGCGAAAGCTTGGTATTAAACGACTTAAATAGGTGGGTCAATTTTCGGAGCCAATTAACCCCTAAAGTGGGTCAGTTTTGCATGCTTATTAACAGTGGAAGTCCCGAAAATGAAATTGCCCGTGCTGAAGACCAGAAGGTTATAGATAGTATTTTATCCGATCCGATGGGAAAAAGTCAGCATGCCACTACTTTCGAGTGTTAAAAGTATTGATCG
>Ga0302131_1001629_pt1 | contig 12052 bp, 12 predicted proteins | sample CB9_20m_MG_FD_203105 | JGI IMG/M metagenome (GOLD analysis project Ga0302131, IMG submission 203105) | Marine microbial communities from Western Arctic Ocean, Canada - CB9_20m | ecosystem: Environmental > Aquatic > Marine > Oceanic | place: Canada: Western Arctic Ocean | collected 2017-09-19
TATCATCTGCTACATTACCTAAAGAACATGAAATTCATACCGTTATGAATGATTATATTGGTCGTTTCGGAGGTACAATCGATACAATTTCAAGTCATGAATGTAAAAAATCTATTCAAATTATTAATAAAAAAGGAGAGATATATCTCCCGCATTATATGTGTAGTGATTATAAACAAGTATTACAATCAGTATTACATATCGAATCCTACCCCACATTATTAAGATATATGGATTTAAATCAAATTATTAATTTTATATTGTATGTAAATAACAATAATTTGATTAACGACGTTTATAGCATTGATAATTATTTCAGTAATATACTAGAAGTTAATATGACTTCAGTAAAGGAATATTATTTGTTATTAATTAAACATATATCCGATTGGGATACAGTTTATAAATATTTTAATACTACCGATAATAAAGATATACCTTTTAATTCTAATATCCATATGGTTACACATGATGCTTATACATTAACTGATGGACCAACTATTTATCTAGCAGATAATGTTGATAAAATAGCTAAATATTGTATACAAGAAGCGAATATTCCAAATGAAGTAATGCGTGATATAATGATTGATATAGCGTATAATAATAATTTGAATATAGAGATAAATAAATTAAGCAAACTATTTGAGGATGGTATAGCTAAAGACGTGGACAAAGAAAAGAAACTTACACAGCTTAGATTAAGCCCAGAATTAAAACAATTAAAAAATAAAATAGACGAACTAACCTCAACAATTAAAGTTATAAAATTACACGATATGTTTATACCTAATAGATTATTACATTTGAATAAGTATAGACCTGATATTACTGATATAAATTTAAACCATTTCACGTGTGATATTAGTGAAAGCATTATAATCAGATTAATGCAATTAACCGATGTAGATGATAAATGGAAAGTATTATTGTTAATGGGTATAGGAGTTTTTACTAATCATGAAAGTATAACGTATACTGAAATTATGAAAGAACTTGCAGAAAATCAAAAACTGTTTATGATAATAGCTTCGTCTGATTATATTTATGGTACTAATTATCAGTTCTGTCAAGGATATATTGGTAAAGATTTATGTAACATGACTCAAGAAAAAGCTATTCAAGCTATGGGAAGAATAGGACGTAGTAATATTCAACAGACGTATTCTATACGTTTTAGGGATGATTCATTATTAGAAAAAATCTTTATGCCACATATACATAAACCAGAAGTAGAGAATATGAATAAATTATTATGTAGTTAAATTACACCTATATAGTGGGTATATATTCCCATTTAAGGTCTTCACATATTTGTTTCCATACAATATCTTGTTCAATACGCTTTTCTCTATCCTTTAACATAGGGAAATGTGGTAGAAAATGTGTTTGATCTAATAATTCACATAATTTGTATATCGTGTAATAATAATTTAAAAAATTAACCCTATCATCGGGACAAAACTTGGCGTATGGTGTTTGAATATCCATAAATAAATTACATAAGGTCTCTTCAAGTTCTGGACACATAATAGGTGGTTTTATACCTAATTTATCCTTTATAAATGGTATGTGTTCATAATATTTATTGTATCCTAATTTTTTTAATATATCTTTTGTTTTTTTATTTGTTAAACTACTATCTAAAATTATTCTCTCCTTTTTAATTTGGTTCTTAATATCTTCAATAACTTGTAACGGTATTAATGTAGATTCTTTTGCTTGGAATTGAGCTAATATTTCTCTAAAATGGTTAATTCTTTTATATGCATAAAAACAAACTTCTTTTGGTGGTTCCTTATATGATGGCTTCTCATTTTCAACAAGAAAATTAGTATTAATACTACATATATTACATACTAATATACCTTCATGATCTATAGGTATTAATTCTCCTTTATTACAATATTCACATATATCATTATTTTTTATATAACTATTAATATCAAAAAATGATTCATCAATATTTTGTAAATATAACGTAATATCTTCATTCGATGTATTAGTTGAAGTGTTTAACGCATCACTACCGCATTTATTAAAAAATGTATTTATTTTTACTTTATTATTACATGTGATATTTTTTTTTTTTTCAAAATAATCAAATATGTAACTACTATTTTGTAAATAGTAGTTTGTTCTTAGCGATTTTATTTTTAATATTTTTTGTTTTAAATCCAATATTTTATCCTTTATATCCAATATTTTGTCTATAGGTAATTGTTTATTTAAAATCTTTATCTTTAGCATTTTTTTTTCTGCAATTAATTTTGGTAACAATTCCTCCTCTTTAAAAAACATATTTGTTATTTCGTTATGTTTTCGGTCTAGTGTTATATTATTTTTCTCATTAACATTTATTTTTTTTGTAGTTTTAGGTTTAAAGTTTGACATTTTATATAATATAATAAATTTGATTTTAATATATAACAAAAACAATTCATTTAATTCATGTAATTCATTTAATTCATTTGATTCAATAAAAAAATGTAAAATGTAATATTAATAAAATAAAGTACAATGGAAAATATATATATTGAAAAATCGGATAATATTGATTATATCATGTATCAAAAAATGAAACTAATTTTTAATTCTTTAGATAATGGTTGGACCATAAAAAAAAATCAAGAAAAAGATTTGTATATATTTACAAAAAAACATGATGGTAAAAAAGAAATATATTTAGACAATTATTTAACAGAATTTATTAAAAACAATCTATAATATATTACAATTTATTTTTTATTTGTTTCTAAACAAAATATTTATAATCGATTATATATTTCGTTTGTATACATGTAAAAAATATTATATTATTATTACTAAAATGGTAATAATAAGATATTATGTTCAAATCTAAAAATTTATTTTCTTTAGTAATATTATAATAAAGTATGGGTGGTGGTTTGATGCAAATAGTAGCTTATGGCGCACAGGATGTTTATCTCACAAGTAATCCTCAGATTACATTCTGGAAAGTAACGTATAGACGTTATACCAATTTCGCTATGGAATCTATTGAACAAACATTTAATGGACAAGCGGATTTCGGTCGACGTGTTACTTGCGCGATTTCCCGTAACGGTGATCTTGCTTACCGCACGTATCTTCAAGTCACACTTCCAGAAATTAACCAGCAGATGGCTAATACAGGATCGGATTCTGTATACGCTCGTTGGTTAGATTTCCCTGGAGAGCAGCTTATTTCTCAAGTAGAAGTTGAAATTGGAGGACAGCGCATTGACCGTCAATACGGTGACTGGATGCACATCTGGAATCAGCTTACACTCTCTGCCGAACAGGAACGTGGTTACAATCAGATGATTGGTAACACCTCTCAGCTCACATACATCACCGATCCTTCTTTCAATGATGTCGATGGACCTTGTGAATCTAATGCCCCTCGCCAAGTTTGCGCTCCCCGTAACGCTCTCCCCGAAACCACACTTTACGTTCCCTTCAAGTTCTGGTTTTGCCGTAACCCAGGACTCGCTCTTCCTTTAATCGCTCTCCAGTATCATGAAGTCAAAATCAACTTAGACATTCGCCCAACCGATGAGTGTCTCTGGGCTGTATCTACTCTTGCTTGTGATACAAATGCTGGTAAAGTATCCGCTGCTTACAGTCAGTCGCTTGTCGCTGCCTCTCTATACGTTGATTATGTATTCCTTGACACTGATGAACGTAGACGCATGGCTCAAAACCCCCACGAATACTTGATTGAACAACTTCAGTTTACTGGAGATGAATCAGTCGGTTCTTCTTCCAATAAAATTAAGTTGAACTTCAATCACCCATGTAAAGAGCTTATCTGGGTTGTTCAGCCTGATGAGAACGTTGATTACTGTGCGTCACTCGAATGCTCAGAAGCTCTCAATAAACTTCTAGGTGCCCAGCCTTTCAACTACACTGATGCCGTAGATGCTCTACCCAATGCTATTCACGCTTTCGCGTCTAAATCCAGTGTTGTCGGTGATGGTGATGGTGCCGGTTTCATTGATGCTGAAGGTCTCTTCCAGGCTGCGGGACCCTCCTCTGCTGTTGGCACTGAGGGCTGGCCTTCCGATCAGTACTCTGCTCCCAACTTCGGTGCCAACACCGACCTTACTGGTGTATCTGATGCTGGTGCGTATGTCCTTGGTGAAACTGCTCTCCACATGCATTGCTGGGGACAGAACCCCGTCGTCACCGCCAAGCTCCAGCTTAACGGACAAGACCGCTTCTCTGAACGTGAAGGTACATACTTTGACCTCGTCCAGCCTTTCCAGCATCATACACGCACACCTGATACAGGTATCAATGTATACTCATTCGCCCTTCGTCCTGAAGAACATCAACCTTCTGGAACATGCAATTTCTCCAGAATTGATAATTCCACACTCCAGCTTGTACTGTCCAACGCCACCGTTGAAGGTACTAAAACAGCCAAGGTTCGTGTATACGCGACTAACTACAATGTACTTCGTGTCATGTCCGGGATGGGAGGCTTAGCTTATTCCAATTAGTCTTCGTATTTGGATAAATAAATAAAAATAAAATAAACAAAAATACTATTAATTTTATATTTTTTAAATAAAATATAAAATTTAAAAATATAAAAATATAATATTATAATAAGACTATAATACTATAATTACGGAATATAAGTTGTTTAAAAGCGTAATTACCATATTCATCCTGTACTAAGTATCCGATTCGATCGGGAAGAGTGTGAGATTTTGCTCTCTAATTGAACCAAGTAACTTAAACCAATAAATCCAACGTTTCAAAATAATCGTCATCATCTCCAAATAAACAAACAATATTATGTTCACTTAATATTGTTTGTAAAATATTGTATTTCTGGTTTGTAGAGTTCATTTTTGTTTTAAAATATGAGCTCAAACAGAAAACATAATCTATTTCAAATCTATTACCAAGAACTAGTTCATATTCTCTTTTTAGCGATGGTCCGCTCCATAATTTAGTTTCGATCGAACCATTAACTCGTTGTTCTTTCTTTTCTATTATTTTTATTATTGTTCGACCTGTATTATATTCAATTATATATGCTTCATCAGGACATCTAAATATTTCAATATTATATTGTTGTTTCATATAATATTTAAATCCATATTGTAATACAAATGTTATAGTTACATCATTGAATGTTTTTGATAAATAATAATTATATATTAAATTACAATTATTAAATTTATATATATTAAATCCTTTATCCAATAATCTGGTTTCATTATTCGTTTTGTCTTCAAACTTTTTACCATACAAATTCGTATTACAACCTCGACTTAGTGACGGATTGAATTTTGTTATTGACGTTTTAGTTTTTATTAACTTTAACTTTAAAGTTTCATTAGTAGGTTGTATTTTTATTTCTTTTCCATATAATGTATTACTATTATCAGTATTATAACCTATATTAAGTTTAAGATTAAGTTTTGCACGACTTCGTGTTTCCATACGTTTGTATGTTAGTATTTTATTTTTTGCTCCATATAATGTATTATTAATATCAGTATTATAACCTATATTAAGTTTAAGATTAAGTTTTGTACGACTTCGTGTCTCCATATGTTTGTACGTTTATACGTTTATACGTTTATAATTTCAATTTTATAAACAATATGTTATAACAAAATTAAATGTTTATTTTTCCATACCAGGTTGATCTGTTGGATTAATAGAAGGATTCTGAGGTATACCATTGAATCCATTCAATACATTTCCTAAACCATTCTCAATAGATCGCATAGTATTCAATCCTTGTTGTATAAACATACCTCCCTTATGAGTACGTATTCTTTTTAATGTTTTACTTTTTTTACTTTTTTTACTTTTTTTACTTTTTTTACTTTTTTTACTTTTTTTACTTTTTTTTTTACCTTTTTTACCTTTTTTACTTTTTTTACCTTTTTTACTTTTAATAATTTTATTAGATTTATGTTTGTTAATATTTTTCCTTGTTTTTAGTGTGTTTCCTTTATATTTCAGATTATGATGTTTAATATTGATTTTTCTTTTCTTAGTTTTTGTTTGTTTCTTACCACCAGAAAGTTTGTTCATTGGATTTATACGCGATGAACTCATTATATTTAATGGATCTCCTGACCCACTACCTTCGTCATTATACCCTAAATAATTAGAATTACCCCATGTTTCATTATTACCAGGGTTCCATGGCTGACCTACCAATACGGGAATGGTATTATATGGTTGCATATATAATTAGAAGTTATTATTATTTATTATTTATAATTTAGAATAAATTATTCTATATCCACATGAGTTAACATATGTCTACGACAACACATTCTTGTTAAATCTAATTTGTCCATAACTATTCCTTCATACGTCTTCTCAGTGTTTTCTGTAGTCAAATACTTTATATTCGTATGTTTAATATTAGATTTTAGTTTCAAATCTCTAACTTGTTCTAAATAATATCTATATTTATCTCCAAGAACTTTACCACATGTAAAACATTTGACAGGAATGATCATATTTAATTATTGTTATATAATATAATAAATATTTTTATAAATCAATTTTATAAATTATTTATAACCGTTAAAAAAATAAACGTTAAAATTAAATAATGTGGTCCTATAAATATCCACAATCAGATAGTGAAGATGATAGGAAAGAAAAATAAGGATACAAATATATTTGGGGCATTAATTAAAACACTAGAGGTATAATATAAGAAAATAATAAAAATTAAATTATTTTCATCAGGTTGATAACTAATAAATTAGAGTCTAAATATGATGATGATATTTAGACTTTAATTTATTTTAAATATAGAGTGATTTATTCGTTACTAACCAACTCAGGTATATATTCTTAAATATATAATAGTAGATAATAATATGAAATATAAAGAGAATCCACTATAAGATAAAAATATTCTGTTTTCTCTGTTTATTTTTAAATTTAATGATTCTATAAATATGTCTGTTATATTAAAATCATCTTTACATAATTTCTGTTCTAATTTGCTCAAAATACATCCATTAAATAAAAAAAAAGAAAATGAAATCATGACATTTAATGGTAAAACCAAATATATTGCCCAAATAGGTACAAACTTATTAAATATTAAGAAATATATAGGACAATGATAATGCCATATACGCAACCATATACCCAAGTTATAATTTGATATATTGATAATATTATCACATTTTTTAATTATAGTACTAATAATTAATGACTCAATATATTCAAAGCGTGTCATATTATTATAATTTTATATGAATTAATTAAGTTTGACGTAAAACAATTTAATCTTTAAAAACTTGTCCAATATTAGAGTATAATTGAGACGATTGTAGTACACAATTTACTATAATATCGCGTAGTTCTCCTAGATCAGATAGCTCTTTCTTAAATGCTATCCTGATAGTACTGAAACTATCATGTGGATGTTTCTTATTAAATCCTATAAAACTTAGAGTTTCGTCTCCTTCATAATGAAGTGTATAAAGCATATATTCTAACACTTTACCAATAGTATAATCTTCATTTTCCAAAATAATATCATAGCAGTTAGTCATAGTATTTACAGATTTAATAATATATAATTTTGTCTCATCACTTATTATTTCTTTAAAATATAATAACTTATGTATCATAACATTACATGCTATGTATACAATTTGTTTATTTGTATACACACCTACACTTTCTACTGTAAAATCATAAGAATTTGGTTTAAAATGTCTGAATGCTTGTAATAAATACCAATTAGCCTTTTCAGCGGAAATTTCTGCTTCTGTCATCTGTTTGTCTGATTTATAAGTATTTTCCAATATTTTCCAAGCAGATTCAGCTTTCTCAGCGTCCATTGTACATCCATAACAAGCATTGGATACTACATTGAACATACCATTTTCACTCGCATTAGCAGATTGCATAATAGCAGTAAATTGTAAATGTTCACCTTTAAGATTATTAGATAATTTAGGTCTTAATCGACATAAATCAATATAATGCTTAGTAATACTATTTTTGGGAAAAATTTTTCCCCTCTCACTAACAGATAATAATTTGTTGGATACTGTATCTAATATTTGAAAGTCTTCGGTAGTGACATGTTCTAAATATTCGGACTTGTTCTGCTTATCTACTTTAATAATATATTGTTCAAATGGTATTATTGAATCTTTATTCATATTGTTAATATGAATAGGTATACAGCTAAGACGTTGTTTAATAATTTCATTATTAAGCCTTGTTGTATTAACTGTAATATCGCATTTATTATCTTTATGAGGAAATGTTTTGACTACAACAGTTGGTATTTCTGATAACATAATACGTCTAAGACCATTAACTATACTAACATTAACATTAGAAATTTCAAATTTCAATACGTCTTTTTCATTAGATATATTATTAATAATTGGGTCACTTATAATGTTTTTAATGTTTGATTCATTCATCATAATTATATTTACTTAATATATTTATTTTTATATAGTTATCAATTTTATAATTAATTATTCAATTAAGTTTAAGTTTAATATACTAATTATTTGTATTTATATAATTATATGAGCAGCGTATTATATTATAGTAATTTATGTGAAAATTGTACAAAATTATTAGGTATATTATCAAAAACAGAATTTAAACGACAAATACATTTTATATGTATCGATAAAAGAGTAACTGAAGGTTCTAATACATATGTTATATTGGAAAATTCAAAGAAAATATTACTACCTAAATTGGTAACTAAATTGCCTGCTTTATTAATACTATCAGATAATAATACATTTTTATATGGCGATGAAATATTACTGCATTTTTATCCAATTGAAAAATATTCAGATTCAATTAATAATACTCCTGATGATCCAGTTAATTTTATATTAGATGTAAATAATAGCAGTTACGGAGTTGCATCTGATACTTATAGTTATTTTGATCAATCAGAAAAATCGATGAAGGCTGCTGTTGGAGATGGAGGTCTTAGACAGATGCATAATTATGTAAAATTTCCAACTTTAAATGATAATGATGGAACACCATTGATGATCACTCGACCCGAAGAGTCTGAATCAGATAGGAAAGAATTAGTGGGTACTACTATAAAACAGCTAATATCGTCTAGAGAAAATTTTGATAAATAATAGTTAATTATAAATATATTTAAAGATTTTTTACGAACAAACTATATATGTCAGATAACGCACTAGAAACTATCGATGTTATTCTACCATCAGACAAATCGTTGAAACACGCTTCTAGAATTGCTATTACACAAGATAGACCAATAATGCTAGATTATTGGTCCAGCACAGGAAAAAATTGCATTGTTGGAATTAGAGAAAACGGAGAAAAGTTATTGATTAAAAATAAAGAGGAGTATACCAGTCCTATAACGAAAATATTTTCAGTGGGTACAGAATTATTAGTTTTGACTGAAAATTCATTGTATATTGTATCTTCAAAAGTTGATACTAAAAAAATAGATATTCAAAAATCAGAATAAAACTTAAAATAACTGAATTTAAATTGTGTGTCCATATAGTTTTTTTTATATAATATGTGTTAGGTAGGTTTAACTACATTAGTTTTATATTTTTTTAGTTTTGTACTTTTTTAGTTTTATTATTTTTATTATTTTTATTATTTTTATTAGTTTTCTTAGTTTTCTTAGTTTTCTTAGTTTTCTTAGTTTTCTTAGTTTTCTTAGTTTTCTTAGTTTTCTTAGTTTTCTTAGTTTTCTTAGTTTTATTATTGTTTTTAATCGACGTCGTCGTTGATGATTCACCTTTCAATAGTAAATGTTCTATCATATCAATTGTTTTATCGTGTGTGTATCTATTCTCAGGATCGGGGCTCATATTTTTCATTAATATATCCAAAAATTCGTTCATAATCGGTGTTTGTTCTGGTCGTTCCGATTTGGGTTTGCGTATATAATATATATTATGTAATAATTCTATTCTCATATAGCTACTTAGATTAAATAGGTCCCATGACTTGTAATTTTTCAATATTGACTTAGTGATATCATCCTTCTTCATACCAATAAATTTTGATACATATTCGTTACTCTCTTTATGAAACGAGTCAACAAAATTACTGTATTTTTTGTTAACAAACATACGACCATCCATTAATGGTATAAATCGTATATGATATAGACTCATTAATCGTATAACATCTTTATCACCGAAAGACGACTTCGATTTTAATGATTGGTGTACATATTTAAGTAATATTAGATCTAAATTTTTGACATTACTCAATTTAGTATTGGTAACCATTTGTTTAAAATATAATTTGGATTTTTCCATTTTGTCCATATCTATAGATATTTCAAAATCTGTTATTATTGGTATTGGTGTATTATCGTCGCTCATTACTATATTCATATCTAACTTATTAGTTACAATTTGTACATCACTTAATATTTTTATAGATTGAACAATATACAAATACGTTTGTAGAAAATTATTAACTTTTTCTGTGGTAGTCTTTATTCCTTGAACAAGAAGCTCAAATAGAGGTGTATTTTGATTATATTTAAATATCATATTCATAATGTCATCATCAGAATGAGTATTGGTTTCAGCAATACTAAACATACCACATGATCCATCAGGTATATATCTAAAATCGGGCATTAGATTAGGCTGATTATTTTTAATGTCGAAATTATTTTTGTTTATTACACATGAACTTATAATTGGTGAAAAACGTCTATCATAATTGTCTATTTTCATTATTTTTTTACCTATATTTATTTCATTAAGATTATCTTTATCTGTACGATCATCATTCTGATGTCTGTTTATTTTTGAAACAAACTTAGACTTTGAATTTGTTTCTGGTTTACCGTCACATCTGATTTCGGGTTTATACACACAGTAATTGTCTCGTAATAGATCCCTAAAATCATCAGTATTTATGGTATTTCCTCTTTTCATATTATATAATTATATAATTATATAATATATCATTATTTAAATATTATAATATCATTGATAATTTGTTTGTAATATCATCTGATAATTTATTGGGAAATATTATTGAAAATTTAATTAATAATGAGCCTATAAATGAATCTCTCTCAAATCCCAATTTATGTAGTTCTTTTATGCTACCAGGGTGTATAATGTCTCCTAAAGTGCTTATAATTTTATATTTTTTACCATTTATATGTGTTACTAAGAAATCTACACCACATAATGATTCTTTTAACGTTATAGATAAATTCAAAATCAAATTTAATCCGTCGCGTATAAAAGGGGTATCATTAATAATTCTAATTATTATTTTAACATCTCCATAAACATTATTTATATTATGACCTTTATTTTTAATGATAATTACTTCATTATTATCGGTACCTTTAGGTACTCTAACATAAATAGTTTCAGTTTCTTCTGTATTTACGTTATTTTCAACCCATTTTTTATCTACAGAGACTGGTATATCACATCCATTAAAAGATTGTTGTATAGTAATGTTTAAATGTTTTATTAATGTAGTAGGTTTATCATATACTATGTTATCAACTATAGTCTGTTTTAATGGAGTTGATATTTTTTTTGTCAGGTTATATTGCATATCATAATTATACTTAGTCACCGGTTCAGATAATAGTGTGTATGCATGTGAAATTTGTTGAAATTTAGTAATAGAATCAATATTTTTATTCTTATCGGGGTGATATTTCATTGAGAGTTTTCTAAAAGATTTCTTTATATCACCTAAAGACGCGTCTGTATTTACTTCAAGAGTTTCATATAAATTCATTATGATTTATAAATATTATATATATATATACTTAAATGTTTATTTACGAATATTTATAACTTAAATTAATGACTACAATTCCGTTTATTTATAAATATCAACCACAATATTTAGATAATTTTCAAATCAGAGGTGATTTAAAAAATATGTTTAAAGTTCTATTAGAAACTAATAATATGAACATATTATTAGTTGGTGATTGTGGATCTGGGAAGACGACATTAATAAATGCTTTACTTCGAGAATATTATAAAAAAAATGATTTATCTAATAA
>Ga0302131_1001643_pt1 | contig 12018 bp, 8 predicted proteins | sample CB9_20m_MG_FD_203105 | JGI IMG/M metagenome (GOLD analysis project Ga0302131, IMG submission 203105) | Marine microbial communities from Western Arctic Ocean, Canada - CB9_20m | ecosystem: Environmental > Aquatic > Marine > Oceanic | place: Canada: Western Arctic Ocean | collected 2017-09-19
CCTCTCAGCACCCCAGCAAGTCCAGCATGATTGCGTTTTGCGCGTGCATTCTGTTTTCCGCCTCCTGGAACACCAGGGAGTAGTCGGCTTCCATGACTTCGTCCGTGCACTCCAACCCGCGCTCCGCGGGGAGGCAGTGCATGAATTTGCACTGCGATATAAAAAAGAAGTGTCAGTCTTGTATATCGCGATGTATGGACAAACAGTCAGGGCAGAGGTAATAGTCCCTTCTGGTACGAGTATGGGCAATCAGGGAGGCGGAATGTGATGGGTGGGAAATACGTACCTGCGGGCCGGCCCTGGCCATCAGCGCGCCGTTTATTTGGAACCCGTCAAACGCGGCGTACCGCTCTTCGCCTTCTTCTTTCTGTCCCGCGTTCATTGACGCCCAGACGTCTCCGTAAATCACGTCCGCGCCAATCACCGCTTCTTGCGGGTCGTGTCGCACTTCAATCGTGCTGACTCCCGTCGCCCTGGCTCGCTTTAAAAGTTTAGAGTCCGGTTCGAACCCGACGGGACAGCAACAAACAAAGTGAATGGGATACACCGCGGCGAATTCGATCCAACTGTGGACAATGTTGTTCCCGTCCCCTACGTACACCACCTTCCGCCCCTCCACGGACCCGAACGCCTCTTGGATGGTAAGCGCATCCGCCATTATCTGGCACGGGTGGTTGAAATCGGTCAACCCGTTGACAACGGGGACGCTTCCGAACTTCGCCAGGTCCAACACGTCTTGGTGCGCGAACGTGCGCGCCATGATTATGTCGTTGAACCGGGACAACACACGCGCGATGTCCCTGGTTTCTTCCCGTCCCCCGAAGCCGATGTCATTGGGGCCTAGGTAAACCGCGTGCCCGCCAAGCAGGTGGAACCCCACCTCAAAGCTCACCCGCGTGCGCAGGCTCGGCTTTGTGAAGATCATGCAAAGCGTCTTGCCTTCGAATGGCCGAAACGATCGGTCCCCCGATGATAACTTGGCCTTGATCTCTGCCGCGCGGTCCAGCAACAGCTGTACCTTTTCCTTGGTCAAGTCGTCAATCGCGATGAAGTGTTCGCACGGGGGCTCCTTCCCGGTGGGCATGGCCTTTTGGAGAGTCAGGGCAGAGCACGTGGGTCAGGGAAGACGCGATGGCAAATTGGAGGGTTAGGGTTGAAGCCGGATTTGCGGATGAGAATACGTGATTTGAACGAAACACGACCGGACCCCCGGGACGGGAAACGAAAAGTGAAACGCACCTTGCATGCCACGCGTCTGCTGGGAAGCGCGGACGCGCGGCGGCAAACCGCGGTGCGGCGCGCTGGAACGGCCGACGCGAGGGAGGCGGTGGCGGACAGCGAAAGCATCCTGGTGCTCCGAATTCTGTTGGAGCCGTGGTAACGGCGATTCGATCAGGATTTCGTGGATTCTTTGAAACGCTTTTCTTGTTGGGAAAACGAGCTGATGAGGCTTGTGTGAGAACTCAACCATAACAACCGCAACTATGTGACAACTCTCTAACTCAACACCTCGTGGCATTGCCATCTTCCTCTGCATCCTCGTCGTCGTCGCTGTGCAAGTTCCCGAACCCGACTTGGTCCACGCCCATGCTCGCCAGGAGCTGCGACGCCGGGCCCGCCGCGCCGGCTTGTCCGCGGAAACTCGCGAGCATGTTTTGCACCAGGTTGAGGTTCACGTTAAGGGCGTCGCCGTCGTCGGAACCGAGCCCGCTATCGCTGTCGTCTGAAGATGACACATCTTCGGATTCGCCATCCGCGCCTGCAGCGGTTTTCTGGTCGCTCTGAAACGCACGCGGGCGCCGTCCTTCGAACCCGCGCGGGAGGATTTTCGAACGCGCCGTCTTGTTTTTGTTTTTGTTTTCGTCGCTTTCCCCCGTCGTTGCCCGCTCGCCTTGTTCGCCCGCCTTTTGTTTCCCAAACGATGACGCCACCTTAGTTCCCTCCAGCTGCCTTCGCATCGCGCGTTCGTACTCCAAACTGAACGCAGCGCCCCCCCAGTCACCCCCAGAGGCGTTCTCATACACGTAGTGTCCCTCTTTCTTATCGGTTCCGGTCCGCATCGTCTCTGCGCCGGCCGGCGGCTTCGGTCGAGCGTCGTCCGCGCGCGAGTCCGGCGACTCGTCGTCTGAATCCGAGTCGTCTGAATCCGAATCATCCGAGCTGTCCGAGAAGTCGTCGTCCGAGTCCGTGTACGTGCCTTCCAATACGACTCTTGCCTCTTTCTTCTTGTCCCCAGGTTTGCCGCCACCAACACCGTCACCCAAAATTCCCAGCGCGCCGTTGAGCTCTTTTAGAAAAGCGCGCGCGTCCAACAGCGACGCGCCGGCGTCGTCGGCGTCGTTTTGAGTTTCGTTTTCGTTTTCGCTTTCGCTTTGATTCGCGTCTTCTTTTGCGTCTTTTGTCGCGCTCGTTCTCAAAAGCACGTCCTCCACGCCCTCCACGCCGGACTTTTCGCCCATGAACTGCGCCAGCCTTCGCGACATCTCGGCGAGGGGGTCATTTTCGTGGTCGTCGCGCTCTCCAGGTTCCTTGCCTTTTCTTTTTGAAGGCGAAGAACTTTGTGTCGCCCGCCGCGTTTGTTCGCCTTCCCGTCGCGAAAGCGCGATCTCCAGCGGGTCATCAGGCGCCCCCGAGTACGACGACATCCAGGAGTCCGAGTCCGCGGCGTCGAAAATGCGTTCGGTATCAACAACATACGTGGTATCGCTGGTATCGCTGGTGCTGACTTCAGATAGAGCCTCTGTAGATAACGCTTCTTTGGCTCGCGTGGCGGGCGAAACGCACGCGACGCGCGCTTTTTCCGACCACGACGCGTTTTCGTACTGCGCCGTGGCCAGGTCGTGTAAACGGCGCCACTCCTTGCTTCCCTGCATTTCGCCACCGAAATACCCGTTGCGAGTGAGGCTGGCGAAAAAAGCCACGCGGGTCTTGTCAAAAGTGTTGCTCTTTTGAGGTTTCTGTGTCTGCTCGGGTGTCTGCTTGGAAGTACCAGTAGTACCATTAGTACCATTAGTATCATTAGTACCATCCGTACCATTCGTACCATCCGTACCATCCGTACCATCAGTACCATCAGTACCACCAGTACCACCCGTACCATCGTTCTCCCCAGTCTCCCCGGTTTCCCTTAAACTCACCCCGAGCTCCTTTTCCCACCTAGCGGCGAGGATTTCAAACCCGGCTGTTATTTTCGCCCCGAGAGCGTCCGCGCTTTTCTGGCGCGCGCTCGCCGCTTGAGATAAAAGCCGAAAGTGTCAGTCTCGTATGGGCAATCAGGGAGGCGGAATGTGGTAAATGGGAAATACTCACCTCTTGCTCCCGGCAGCGCCACAGCCCAGCCTTTGCTGGGCTCGAACCGCTGCCTGTCCATCTGCGCGAACAAACACTTGGTGGTTGTGACCAAAACGTTTTGCATGTTCTCCAGGGGGAAAAACAAATGCCGCGCCGCGCCCCCTAGCGCCCCCGGCTCGCGCAGGTAAAACGTCTCCACCGCCGCCGCGATGAGCGTGGGTTCCTTTTTTAGGAGGAGGTGAATACGGCCCGGGAGCATCGCGACGCATCTGTGCATCGACTCGATCGCGGCTTCCGGGTATTTCGCAAGACGTTCGTCAAGCGCGGCGTTCACCTCTTTACTGGCTTTGGTGCTTTTATTTTCTGTCACCAAGCTTCCGTCGCCGCCCCGCACCAGCCACAGCGCCGCCTCCACGGTCAGGGGGGGAGGGGTGTCTCTTTCTTTTTTGTCCTGCTTTTGTGCTTGGCGTGTGTTTCCACGGGTCTTCAAATTGGTCGACTTCGCGTCTACTTCCACTCCTGCTTCCACAAACTTACTGGCCGGCCTCGCCCAGTCCCCTAACCCTTCGTCCGCGCTGGGCGGCACGACGTGCAGCGCGCCGCTTTTGAGCCACACCCGGTTCGCGACCGCGTCCGGTTTTACCCACTTGGGCAGGTGAAACGCGGTTTCGATGAGAAGGAACTCGCCGTCGTCGTCCCACACCCGGGCAACAAGGCTTGGGAACCGAACCGTAAGCTCCTTGAGCATCCACACGATGAACCACTCGTCTTCTATGTTGTCCCCGAACCTGGTGGTGCCGGAAAGATGCGCGGGGACGCCATTTTTCTTTTCGCGCTCGGTACAGACACCACCCAAAGTGCTCGCCACGACCTGTAACTGGAAAGGGCCTTTCTGCCAGATGTACCCCTCAACGAAACGCTCCAGGTGAGACATGCACGCCGCCCTCGTGGCCTCCAGCGCCTCCGCGACCGCCGCATCGTCGTTTTCGTCTTTTTCGTCGGCGGCCGAATGCACACTAGAGGGCAACGTGCCGAAGATCTGGTACCGCGCGCAATCCGGTTCCACCGCGCAGGCGTTGGATATCGCCTCCATCGCGCCTGTAACCGCACCGGGCCGGACGCGACGTGTCCGTGACCCCCAGGACGACGACCACGCGCGAGATGGAGTGACGAGACGCACGAGGAGAGGTGGAAAAGGTTTCGTGATGAGGTGCCTTTCTTTTCTGCTGGTGAAAAAGAAAACTCTGACAGCGGGGCATTTTGGCGGATACCCCATCGACGGCGGGGCGCACGCATTGACCGCCGCGCCATGGCGACGCATCTTCCCTGCGTTACCGCGCGTTGGTGCGATTCGCGCACGCGTAGCCCCGCGCCAGGAGGGCGCGACCGGCGACCGGACTCGGGTCGTCGATTGCCTGCGCCTGTGTCGCGAAGGCGCGTCACGTTTTCGGTGACGTCCTCGTCATCATCATCATCTGCGAGCTCATCGTCGTCGCCATCGAACGCCGCCGACGGCGCCCCCCCGATGACGATCACGACCTTCAACGTGCTCGCGCCTTGTTACAAGCGCTTTTACCAGCCCGACGGTACGGTGGTGATGGAATCGCAAGACATGGCAACCGCGCTTGACCGGCAAACGCGGGTGCTTGATTTCCTCGCGAACACGAGCTCGGACGTTTTGTGTTTGCAGGAGTTCTGGCACGCAAACGACGCCACGCGGTTGCTTTACGAGACCCGCTTGCGCGACGCGGGGTACGCACTGCACGTCACCAAGCGTACCGGGAACAGGCCGGACGGGCTCCTCACCGCGGTGCGCAAGAAAAGCTTTTTAGTTGTGGAAGCCAAGGACGTTTTGTTCAACGACTGCGGCGACCGAGTCGCGACGCTTTTGCATCTGCGGCGGCGAGTTGTTGGTGACGGCGACGACGTCATCAATATTTCCGCGAACGACACGTCGCAAGGGTCCGTCGTTCCCTCCCATGAAGACCTGCTCGTGGTGAACACCCACCTGCTGTTCCCTCACAACGCCAACTCCACACTGATTCGGTTACGGGAGAGCTTCAAGATTTTGGAGTACCTGCACGCGTACCAAACCTCCGCGACGCGCGCGGTTGTGGACAACGGCGGGTCGTCGCGCCGGTTGCCCGTTGTTATGTGCGGCGACTTCAACGGCACTTCGCGGGGCAGCGTGGCGAGGTTCCTGACTTCGCAGGGCTTCGTTTCCGCGTTCGAGGCGTGTCGCGGCGGGTGCGGGAACGACACGAGTGAGACCCAAAGAATTGAAAGCGAAGCGCAGGTTTCGGTTTCGAGCGACGAAACGTGCGAATTGGACACCACCCAACACTGGATCTCGCACTTGAACCACCACGGCAAGGTGGTTGGTGTTGATCATATTTTCGTGTTGAACCCGACGAGACAGATAAACGCGGTGGACGCGACGGTGCCCGGGCCGTCCTGGAAAACCGCGATTTACGCCATGATCCAGGCGAAGATGTTAGAGAAGGGTACGTCTTTTTTGGCTTTCCCGAATCGCATTTCGGCCGCTGTTTGCCGATTGTCCCCACTGTGATTACTCACGCACACGGCCATACAAGACTGACCTTTTTCCCGCACACGCGCAGGTTTGCAGAGCAACAAAAAGGCGTTTGCGTTTTTCGACGTCGACGACACCTCCGGAATCACGGTGGAGGAGTTCCGCGTGGCGGTCGCGATGCTCGATTTGACCGGGGAGGGCAGCCCCGGGCTGATTCAAAGTGAAATAGACTTGCTGTACGAAGGTTCGTGTTGGCCCTTTTCCAAATCCAGGCACACTGTTTTCCCATACAAGACTGACACTTTCTTTTATTTATCGCAAGACTGCGACAAAGACGGGGACGGTCGGGTGGATTTTTCCGAGTTTATCCGGAAACTCGACGTGGAAACAATGGAATCCGCGTACAAAGCCATTCGGGCGAGCCAGGACATCGAGGAGGGGCCGTGGGACGTGGTAGGGGACTTGATGGCCACCGCCGCGTCGCCGGCGGTGCTGGCGGGGTTCACGGTGGATGACGACGACTTTTTTTTGGATTTCACGAAAGGACCCGCCAAGGGCGACCTCGCCGTGAAAAACGCCACGCTCCCCGAACCGATGCAGAGGGGGGTGTGGCCCTCTCCCGCTGAGTTCGACCTATCCGATCACGGACCCCTGACCGCGGTGCTGGTGGCACGAACGTAACTACGTAACACGTGGCTTCATACCAGACAGATTATTTTTTCAACACGCGCTCGTTGTCTTTGATGGATCTTTAAAACCTTGATACGCCCTCTCTGGCTAGTAAGCGAGTCACAGAGCAGTGGGCGAACTGTCGGCAAATCCCAAAACGACCCTTCTTCACGACCTGGCTTTCATCGCGTCGTTCCGGTAATCAACCGGCACCGAGTTCTCAGGCGCGTTTAGTAACAGCCAGTCCAGCGCGGTGACTTGTCGTTGTTTGTTAAACGCGGCTTGCCCTTGCTCCACCGCGGACGCCGTCGCCGACGCCGTCGCGACGAGCGCCGCCTCGACGTCGCTCCCAGACCAGCCCCACTTGCACAGCGTTGTTTTCGCTTTTTTCGACCCTTTGGCTTCATCAGCAGGCTCCACGGGTTTCAGTTCGTCCACTGATTTCTCTTTCTTCACGCGTTCCTGCGCCACCATCACCACGGGCGCGGCGTTTGCGAAGTTGGTGTTACTGTCGTTATCAGGCCAGTCCCCGTCGTCCATGGAAAACGCATCCGAGGTTCCCAAAACGTCCCCGAAGTTTAAGGTCCCGCCTTTCCACGCCTCCATCGGGGGTTCGAACCCGTCCCCGTCCCCGGTGTCGAGGGAGCTGCCGATATCGAGCGAGCTCCCTATGGCGCCCTTCTCGACTTTCTTTCCCGCTTTCTCCCTGATCAGCTTTGAAACATTGGACGCAATAGGGGCGAGTTCATCATCCGCGTATTTGCTCTTCTTCGCCCGTTTCGCCGCGCCTTTTTTAGGGTCACTTTTCTTGCCGGTGCCGGCACCGCCTCCGGAACCGCTCCCGGAACCGCTGCGGTCGATATCGTCGAAGTCGTCGTACGTGTTGAAGTCGTCGAAATCTTCGTCGCCTCCGCCGTACGAATCTTTCGAGTCTTTCTTCGCGTGCAGCAAAACCGATCGTGATGATGAGACGTTCGGCTTGGGCACAGTCGCGATCGGTGCGCGGCGCGACGAAACGCGGCGCGGCAAAACCAACGACCCGAAGGTCAAAGACAGGGCGGAGACGGACATCAGGGCACTCCGTGTCGGAGGGGTCACGGCGCGCCTCGCGATGGACGCGAACCGTGCGCCAGAAAAAAGCTATCCAGTCCAGTCACACTCACGCGCTCAAAAAGCGACAACTGGAAAGGGGGTGGAAAGGGGTTCGCACCCCGACCGCGCCGCGCGCCGAGAAACTTTCCGGTAGCAGAGGTTGCCGTTTGAGACCGTTTCCTCGTCCAAGAGCCCGCGTCTTCACACCTGTGTGGGCAGGCGGCGTGAGGCAGCGCGGAGGCGTCACGAACGCACGGCATGTCCGGTGTGAAGCTGCGCACGGCAGCCGCGGTCAACTCGGTGATGGCGGACGCGACCGTGGAGGTGGAGCTCGCGCAGCTCGTTTCCGAGTACCTGCAACATCACCGGTGTTCGGGCGCGTACGAGGTGCGCATTCCCGAAGGACATTACACGCTTCGTGTTTCCCTGGAACGACCCGGCGACCGCGTTTCCCGCCACTTGTTTCGTGAAGCACGGCCGTGCGTCACGCACGGCCGTGTGTGGTCAGTGGCGCACCCGTCCGTCGCGTCTCTCGTCGTCTAACCCCCGTCTCCGCCCCTACCCACCACATTAAACCCGAAAAACAGGCTTTCCAGCGCGAGCGAAGTCGCGCGGAGAAGCCTTTGGACAATAACCGCGGGCCCGCATCACGACACAAACCATCCGGCGATTTGTTTTTCGAGCTCATGGCTTTCTTCGAAGACGGCGATCGAGTTAACTTTTACCGTCTGTACGACGCGTGTATCCCAACGCAGTACCGGCTCACGGACCCTGACGCGCAGAAAGTGGAGTTCTGGCTGCAGATATACTTCGCCGTGTTCCCCGCGTTGCCGTCGGCTGGGGGCAAGAAAGGTTTACGTGAAGGCGTTTCACTCAAGCCGAGCGTGATACCGAGCGGGGGCGTGGATTTAAGCGTACGTTGTTTGATGCCACGTATGGAGTGCAGTCAGCAAGTCTTACCACTCAAGACTCGGGACTGACCCTTTTCTTTTCCAATCGCAGGTGGGCATGAAGCGTTTGAGGGAGTTCATCGAAACCAGGGGCGCGGACGCCGCGGCGAACCCCGAGTTTCTGCCGTACTACGCCCTGCCTTACGTCCCGGCGCCCACGAAACACCCAACGTTCTCTTCGCTTTTCCTACCGAAATGGACCCTCGACATGCGCGGGATGCTGGAACGATTCATCGCGAACGCGCCAAGCGAAACCCCGCCGCCGAGAATACACGCGATTCTGTTACACTACTACGGCTTGGACAACACGGGGGCGCCGCCGTCGCCCCCGAAACCACCGCCCCGCCGCGCGTACGGTACGGAAGGATTGAGCTCTGGGGGATCGAGGGCTCGGTCTAGCTCAGGTGACGTCTTATCTAGCTCAGATGACGTCTCATCGTTACCGTTAGAGAAGTCTCACTTCCCCTCCTACCAGCAACACGCGCCGACGCCGATGGTGAGCGCCGGGTTCACCGGGCCGTTACCCACGGCGCTTTCGCACGGGCCCCGGGGAATCACGCCGTTACTCGAGGGCGTCATCGACCTTGACGCTTTTTACCCAACACCGGATTACAGCGACCTCGGCGCTGAGGTGTTGACAATAGAGTCGCTGGTCAAACAGGTCGCGGCATTGGCGGAACCACCCGGCACGCCGTCGGACTCGCCGCGGGAGAAGACGACTGATATCAAAAAGAAAGACACACAAACTATGGACGACGAAAACGAACGCGCTGCGATTGAAACCGCAGCTACCGAAAAGCGCGAGCGCAAACGTGTTGCGAGGCTTTCTGCGGAGAAGTCTCATTCAAACAGTAGAGGCAATAGCCGACCTACCTCATCAGGCGCTTCATCCGAGGGAAGCGTTAGGGTGCGGCGTCCTTTGGAGGGGAAGTATTTGGTGTCTCCCCAGTCTTCGGGCCGCGTCGAGGCGAAATACCCGGAGGATTTGTCCCTGGTCCGTTTGGACTACCGCGAAGTCGTTTTGGAGTTTCGAGGAGGCGTGGAGCGGCTGCTCATGTCGGAAGGGAAATTGGGATCAGAAGAGCTTGACGCGGAGTCCCAAGTCGCGCGGCTTCTGCAGGCGCTTCGGTGGCGGATCTCGCGGTCGCCCGATGCATCCGTGCTGATTGTGGAAGCTGTGCGCACGATGATAAGAGGCGACGTTTTGTGCATCAGGAGCAAACAAATTTCGGAACGCACAAGTGGGTCACTCGTGGATGCCCTTTTGCTCGGGTGTCTCGGCGCCGTCCGGGCGCAGACGCTGCGGCTGATCAACAGTCTGGCGCAAACCGGGGACGGTCGCAAGTACCTGCTCCTTCCGGGTTCGCGAGTCGTCGCAGCGCTCGCCGCCGCGGTGGAACCGGACGAGCACGACACGAGGGCGCGGCGACACCTGCTCGGCGCCTTGCAGAAGCTTTCCTTCCACAGCGTCGCGGCGAGGAGGATGTGCGCACTAGGGGTGATGGGTTGGGTCACCAAAACTCTGCGTGGCGCGGTGACGACGGGCGAGTTGAAATCGAGGAACGCCGCGCTCCGGAAAACCCGCGAAGGCGAAGGCGAAGGCGTTGACTCGCGACTCAGCGAGTACGACGCCGAGCACGGCGCCGCTTTGCTGATGAACCTGTCCTTGGTGGCCCAAGGAAAGGTTTTGGCGGCGCGCATGGCGACGATCGCGACGGAAGACCCGGACGACGAAGACGAAGAAAGCATCCTGGAAGTCATAAAGCTTCTTCTGCAGTCACCGAGCGAAAGCGTGCGGGTGTACGCCAACGCCACTTTGTATTCCCTGTTGCAACACGAATCGTTCCGAGCGGTTTGTTTGAAGTGCGGGTTCGAGCAGCTGTTGGAGGAGCTGAGGGACCACTCCGATCCCACGTTTTACCGCCAGCTGTCGCACTTACTAGGCGCGCTTCGAGGTACGAACGGTTCTGCTAAAATTGACGCCCCGGAGGATGATCCCAACTCGCCGTTCGTAGGGTACCACGAAACCACAAACGAGCGCTTTGACGACGTCCAGACGTTCGAATCCGCGCTCACGGGTGGCTTGGACGAAGAGGACGAAGAGGACGAGGAGGAGCACGATGACCTTCGGGCCGAGGGCCGCGTTAACTTCGGATTCGGAGTCATCGCGCCCGTGGCGGAGGCGGGCGCGACGCGACGCGGCGCTTCGCTGCGGGGAGAACCGCTGCTTCGCGAGGAGTACGCCGCCGAGGAAGGCGAAGGGTCGGAGTCCGATTCGCCTCCCGGGGGCTCGCCCGCCGTCGACGAAAACGAACGCTCGCCGTTCGCGGGTGGCAACCCGTTCGCGCAAGGGCGATTCGCGCCTGTTCCGGAAGAGGAAGACGCGGACGTGACACAAACGGAACCAGAGGTGGCGCCCAAGCGTTTGTACCGGGACCCCGACGATACGACCGAGGGGTCTCTGGAACCGGCTCCGGACGCGAACACACCCGTGTTGCAGGACCCTCCAATCGACGCGGCGAGGTTCTCTGGTGTTTCCGAAAGCGAGGGGGAGCCCGAATTCGAAAAAGAAAACGCGGAAGATGTCCGCAACAACGACGACGACGTCGAGAGCGACGCCGAATCTCGGTTCACGGTGGATCCCGAAACCTCTTTGCGGTCGGGCGGGTTCGGCTTGGAAACGCTGGGGCCGGATGAGCTCGCGGAGATGACCTCGCGCGATCTGGACGACGAAGCTGCGCCTGTGACGAGCTCGGGCGATGTCGACGACGAAGCTGCGCCTGTGACGAGCTCTGGGGAGATCGAAACCGAAGCACGCGCTGTAGCGAGCTCGGATGAGGTTGATGACGAGCCCGCCCAAGTGATGAGCTCTGGGGAGGTTGACGACGAAGCGCCTGCGACGTCGGCGGACATCGACGACGAAGCGCCTGAGGCGAGCTCCGGGGAGATTGACGACGACTCCGCACCGGTAATGAGCTCGGGTGAGGTGGACGACGACGACGACACTCCAGCTGTGAGCGAGGAAATCTCCGACGAAGTTGCAGCAGCTTTGAGCTCGGAGATTGAGGACCACGTGACGGCGGCGGCGGCGGCAAGCGAACTCACCGACGCCGACGCCGCGGGCGACGAGAGCGACGGTTTCGACGAGTTCGACGACGGGAGCGATTTTCCCGTGATGACGGCGCATTCGGAACCGGAGCCGGTGGACCCGTTGCTGTCGCCTGATGCGGAAACAGCGGGGTCGGACTCGCCGCGACTGTAGCTGCCCGGGAGACCGTAGACGACGCACTCTCGTCGCGTAATACGGACCTGTACGTCGAAAATTTGGGCTTTCTGTTGTTGCAAAATAAAGGACTTCCAGAGCTCAAATATGTAATAACCGTCGCCATTTTCGTCGTCCGCAGTCACACTCGCGCGCCCCGGTTGCTCTCATATGGCGGACGACCTTTCCTTCCTGTCCGACCGCGTCCGAACCGCTCTTTC
>Ga0302131_1001655_pt1 | contig 11980 bp, 10 predicted proteins | sample CB9_20m_MG_FD_203105 | JGI IMG/M metagenome (GOLD analysis project Ga0302131, IMG submission 203105) | Marine microbial communities from Western Arctic Ocean, Canada - CB9_20m | ecosystem: Environmental > Aquatic > Marine > Oceanic | place: Canada: Western Arctic Ocean | collected 2017-09-19
GGATTCAGGTTAGGTACCAAAAAAAGCATCGCCAACGACTACGCGGCCTGTTTGAAAGGTATCTAACACCTGACGTAATAGACTCTGCTCGTCAGAGCATTTACCTTTAAATGGCCCCACTACGGCATGTAGAATAACGCCAGTATGGTGACAACTGACGGCGAGCAGCCTGCATATTGGAAAGCCCAACTCCGCCTTTTGTGCACCTTGTTGAGGGAAGGCTGTTTGACTACTTTTTGTATCGGGCATCATCAATAATGTAATGTCATTGAGGCTAACGCTACACCCAAACCGCCGCCACTTTTGGGCTGCGGCTCTATGAATTAACCCACCGGTCTTGTAATGATCATGACGACTTGCTTAATGGTCTATGTTGCAACAAATGGAATAATTCGGCCCAAGCTGGTAACGTCAAATCTCACCGTCGTCGCGTTCTGCCTCTGCGTTTTCGACAGCCCATTCGCCCGCAGCCTCCACCGCAACAGTCGACACAGTGGGTAGAATATTTAGGTAGCTATCAGTTTCGTTCACAGGGACCATTGCGCGCTGTGTCATACGGTAGAGTGCGTAAAGCGCGATAGCGCAAAAAGTTGCTCCAAGTACCAACCAGAAAGCGAAGGGGTCAAGCCGTTGCATTGCCCAGCCTGTGACCAGCGGGCCGGCGATAGCACCCAACCCAAAAGTAAAAACAAGCCCTCCAGATGCAGCGGGCATATCAGCGGCGGAAAGAGAATCGTTCGAGTAGGCCACAAGAAGAGCATATAGCGGCGTTGTAACCCCACCGGCAAAAAATGCAGCTGCCATCAATGGCCATAACGTATCACCGAACGACCAGCCCAGCAGGCACGATAAAACGCCCAGAAAGGCCAATCCAAAGATCAGTATGCGTCTATCCATCCTATCCGACAGCCATCCAATCGGGTATTGCAGCACCAACGCGCCAGCGAATAACATTGCTACAAATAACGCGATTTGGTTTACGCTCATCCCTATCTGGGAGCCAAAGACTGCCCCCATGCCTGATTGCGTTGCGTAGACGCTGCCAAGTAAGAAAATTCCCACGGTTCCCAGCGGCGAGCTTGTAAAAAGGCTTCGTAACGGCATAGGTCGCGCCACTTCAACCACCGGAATCGCTGAGACTGTCAGCAGAATTGGTGCAAATGAAATCGACACAAGAATTGAGGCCACAATAAATAGCACCGAAGTCGCCGCATCGCCCAACGTCAGAAGCCCCTGTGCCCCAATGATACCCAGCGTTTGCGCTATCATATAAGCGGACAGTACTTTACCACGTGTCTCATTAGTGGCGGCAGCGTTCAGCCAGCTTTCCGCAGCGACATAGATCCCCGACATGCAAAACCCAACCAACACCCTCAGCATTGTCCAAGCCCAAGGTTCGGTCAACAACGGTAGAGCGATCAGTCCTGTAGACATCAAGCTGCCGAGCGCCGCAAAAACGCGCACATGCCCAACCCGCTGTATCATCAAGGGGGTAAGTCGCGCGCCAGATAAGAAGCCTAAAAAATAGCCAGATGTGATGATAGCTAATTCTGTTGACGAAAAACCCTCTATCCCACCACGCAGACCAATCAGGGTAAAGTGCATTCCGTTGCCGAGCATTATAAATACAATACCAAGCAGAAGGGCCCAGACACTAGACAGCATTCTAATCATGAAATCACCTTTCGCACTGTGCGGTATTCCCGATGCTGTTTAATAGTATGAACAAACTAGAACGTCATTTTTAATGAAATCGATCTACAATGATTCATTTTTTCCATGTTGGTATTTACTTTATATTCTTAAGGAAGCGAAAGTCAGTTATTTTTCGTATATTGCTTAACTGTTAACATGTGATTTAGAATCCAAGACAAGCGCTTAACACTGTTGAGATAACCCGTTTTAAATATTGTTTTTGCTTATGATGATAAACTGCTTTTATTCAAACAGACTTATCTGAGGCGGCGCCATAATTTGAGAGGGCAATAATTCGACGCCTTCGTCATTATTTGTATTCAGGTGACTGAGTATCTTTTGGGTCACCAACGAATGTTCGTTAGACACATCCCTTTGCCTGACCCTACAGGACAGCGTTCACTCTAATTACACCAGCGCATTGCTCACAGGTTTCTATTTCTTTTCCAAAAACCCGTTTAAGTCTTCACGTTTAAGCAATCAATTGCTGTTTTTGTGCCCGTGTTTCTGCTTCCCTATCAACAATGCTTGTTTAGCCTTATTTCGTAAGGCCGGTGTTATTGTCATACGGTCCACTGTCGGCGGTTTTTTGGGTACCTTTAAGCTAAGAATGTAGCAGCTTTTTAGCTACTTTTTAAAAATGGGGATTTTGTCACCATTATTGGTGTCTGATCAATACGGGATAAATTGATATTGCCTAACATTTTACCCGCTCTATTCATTACAGAATATACATCCAATCACACTGATTTTAGAAAATTTAATATACAGCAAGAATATTGAATTAAAGGTTTAGTCAAAAGCACTTATAACAGCCGAGCGCCTTACCTTAAACACCACTCATTATGTCAATTGACTTGAAAATGGCACAAAGTTTGACTCGTCATGTAAAAAGAATGCCCCTTTTCAAACTTTTCTGAGCAATAAACGCATTATTCAAGGTTGGATACTAGGTTTAAAAAAGTTGGAAATGAGCGATAAACGTGGGTTACGCTTACCCACACTTTTAACTTATTGAGACCACAAAATTGGCACAACGCTCCACCTCACTTTAATCTTGTATTTGAAATTGAATTATTAACCAAAGATTAAAGCCGCCAACAAAGATATTACTTGGCATTGTCATACCTCTTGTCATACCTTTTGGCAGATCACTGACGAGGCGGAACCCCACGAACCATGGATAGAAATTTCAAATGTGTTCCCGCTCGACGATACTCTGACAAAGCTTGATATTCAGAGTCTGCATACCAACTTTTAGCCATCTCTTGTGAGGGGAAGCTGAAAATAATCATTCGGCCTTCCCTTGGTGAGCTACCCTCAAAATGTGCAGTATCATCATCATAAGCGATGAATGATCCACCATACTTTTTTAATATGCCAAAAAAACCTTTTTCATATTTTCGGTATTCATCTGTATTTTCAATCTTCAGATTTACTACCATATAGACTGGTACATCACTCATATCACTCTCTTTTTATGGACTAAAATTTAATACGCATGGTTTTTGGGTATCTAGGTATGCATAACGCTCATTACCCGCATTATTATCCGATGACTGCGTCAAACCGTTTGTTGTATTCAAACAACATTCGACATCACCTTATTCAAACACACTATAAACATACATAAGAATTAAGAAAATAAAGAGAGCGGGCCAGCGAGCACTTGCAAAAAATGATTTGAAATAATCCCCCCAAAGTACATGCATTAAAAACCCGCTTAAATCACAGATGTGCCACCAAATTCATTTATTAGCTCTACGGCTATACTTTCCTGAGCCTTGCGCGCATCAAAGTTCACACATTGGCTATTATTCCAAGATTTGTAGCGGGGTATATCTCGGTCACCGACATTAATGAGGGTCTCCCAAACCATGAGACATTTTTCATTTGAATCAGCATGAGTATTTGCAGCAATTTTTGCCAGTACACTCGTCAATGTCTCTGATTCAAATTTTAAGGCAAGTAACTCATCTTTATCCAAGCGTAGATAAGATTTTTTAGCACTTGTGTACGCTTGCCAATCAAATCCAAGAGATGTATCTGGTGTTCCTGATGCTGCAAAATCACCCCAGATATTCATAAATGTTCGGTTCATTTGTTCGCGGGCTTCCCCTTCCGGGTAAATATAGCTTGTAATTGGTCCGTACTTATAATCACCACTGACAAATGAAATATCGGTGCCATGTGCAGCGCCAAGGATATTGGGAAAATCAATAAAAAAGGAAGAAGCCTGATGATCCCAGTCAAAACGATAGGCGAAAAGATTTTTATATCCTGCCCGCTCAAGGGCATCCAGAGGCTCATCGACCCCACGCGCTTTCCAAGCCTGTGAGCGCACCCGCACCCAAAAGTTAAACAGTTGGGGATCTTTGATTGAAACAATTGGGGGCAACCACTTACTAAATAGATAGCGGGTACTCATAAAATAGCGATGTAAGCCCAGCCAAAGAGTGACCTCGTCTTTGTTAGCCCCTGATATAACAGGAACATTTTTTGCATAAAGGGGGTTGCTTAAAGCACTTGCAAGGCCCTCTTTGGGTATAACAATGCCGTCGTTAGTTGTCAGTGGTTGATAGTCAATGATACCGGGCTTGTCAGCATACTGTGCCATTAAAGACACTGCGCTGACACTTTTTAAGATGGTACGAAGTTGCTCCGGCGTCTTTAATGTCTGACTTTGGTCTTCTTGAGCGGATAGCAGATTTTCAACCATACGCCATGAACCCTGTGTGACATAGGAGTTTTCATCCTGATGATCATAGGCATTCTCTAAACTGTTGCTGATGGTGTAACCGGACTGTGCAATGGCCTTGTGAAACAGCCCCTTAGATAACGGCGTTGCCAGCATGGTGTAAACGTTATGGGCACCAGCAGATTCACCAAAAATTGTGACATTATCGGGGTTGCCGCCAAACGCAGTAATATTACTTTGCACCCACTTTAAGGCCTCGATAATGTCTAAGCTACCAAAGTTTGAGCTTTTGTCAAAACCCTCTTGCAACCCTTGAATAGCTGGATGGTTAAACCAACCAAGTGCTCCAAGACGGTAATTAATCGCCACCACAATGACATTTTTTTCAGCTACTAAATTACTATAATTATAGTAATCCTTGTGGCCGTTGATATTGCCACCCCCATGGATCCAGACCATCACAGGGTAGTTTTTATCTATAAAATCCTTTGGAGCACGAATATCAAGATATAAACAATCTTCTTTACCCACGATGCCTTCCCCAGCAATCCCAACGTAATCAGAAGCTTCTTGAACACAAGATGTGACAGGTTTGTCGACGATGATTTTATTTGGTGTACTTAAAGGCCGTGGAGCCCGCCAGCGTAAGTCACCCACCGGTGGCTGTGCATAGGGAATGTCAAACCAACTGATTACTGTCCCAGAAATGGGAAAAGATTGGCCCTGAGTAATACCAGATGAGGTGTTTATGTTGTGTTCTGTAAGACGAACACTGGCTGGTTCTGAAGCATTAAAGAAACCATAAGATGACAGTGATATAATAATAAATACTACGCTACAAATGCAAACTAGCTTTTTCATAATAAAATTCTTGTTAATGTGATGAACTACAATCAGGAAGGTTTATTATAAACACAGCACGATCCATACGTTCAACATTATTACAGTCTTATAAACAATAGAATTTTATATGCGGCTCTCAAAAAATGCGCTATTAAGTTTGTTGAAATAACATCAGGTCCAAGATAGAAGACATAGCAGAGCTACCCGAATTTTATATGCTGAAGCCGACATTACTTTTTACCAGATTGTAATGGTTCGATAATAGTGGTTTGACAATATTATTTTGAAAAAAGCAGTAAACTTTAGTTTAAAAATTGATTTTTAATCTGCCCATTCCAATTTAGTATTTTGAAACTTCCATCACTAAAAAAAATTTTGAATGGCAATCTCAAATGACCTAATAGATCTGATTTAGTCTCTTGCCATAACCATGGTTAAAAGAATCAGAAGAATATTAAATCTTATTTATCTTCCAATTTCGTTCAATTCACCAACATTAAATTTAGACATCATTTTAGAAATTTCTGGAGTATCATTTAGTAATAACATCCGATCTTTTTAGCTTTTATGGATAAAATACCCAAAGTTTTGAAGATGTAACATTGTTCTATTAAATTTCAAAAACAAAACTACGTGATAAAAATACCGTTAAACACGCCGGAAAGTAGATTGAGTATTATTACTAATATTTGATTATTTACTTTGGGTAATTCTCTAGGAACAACAAAATACAAGAATACTCCCGCCTCATATTTTGTATATCGACAACTCTTATATATCAATAATGCCAAGATTGTTAGCGACCTGTCGTCTATTACTCAACAGTTTCCTCGTAATTCAAAATACAGAAATGCGACTTCCACATTTGAGAAGACCTAGTTTGAACATAGTTTTTGTTTATGATGATGAACTACTTTTATTCAAACTGAATTATCTCAGACGGCGCTCTGCTTTGTGGAAACAATAATTCGACGTCTTCGTTAACTTTTATATTCAGGTGAATGAGAAATTTTGGATCACCAACCGATGCTCATTAGGCACATTCCTGTGTTTAAACCTGCAGTGTAGCATTTGCTATGCAAGTTGGCTTTCCTGCCGATTTGTCAATACCCACCGTAATCTTAACTGCACCACTGCATTGCTCACTGGTTTCGATGTCGATGTTAAAAACTCGTCTAAATCTCTGCGATCGGGTCATCGATTGGTGCTTTTGCGCCCGTATTTTTACCCTGCTGGCAATGCTCGTTTGGCATTACTTCATTTTGCCAGCGTTATTATCATGCAGTAACGACTCCTTGATTAGCCAGGATAGCAAGGTCTTCACCGAAGATGGAAAAAGAGCGACTTGCAAATAATGAGTGACTTTTTTAGGTTTCAATGACTTTAACAAGCGCAGCCTTTATTTTGTAAACAAAAAAGGCTGAATAATCTTAATTACCCTGCCTTTTATAATTACAGATACGGTTATCTATTAAGGTTTAGTTCTAAGTCTGAATGTTAAGCCAACTAAACACAGTAGTATCCATCCTAAACTACCACCACCACCTGACGAGTTTGGTGTAATAGGTGTCGGTAGTACCTCTACTGGAGAAGGGGTTACTACTGTTGCAGCAAAGACTAAATTACGGATAAACCCTTTGTCATCACCTTCCGAAACATCAGGATCCTTACTGTATGTCCAATTAATTAGATTACTACCCTCTGGCAAATCAACCCTATATTCAGTAAAGTTTATTTCATCATCATTCCCATCGATAACGTCTACTAAGTCACCATTCAGGTAAAGGAACAAAGCATCAAATCGCTCAAAGTCAGGATCTGTTTCTTCTAAAGGATTGGCTTCAGAAGATACTGCCCAGTCAAAAGTTAGTACACCTTCGCCTTCGATTTTTGCAACAAATATACTGTCTTGCATGTCGCCTGTTGTTGTACTTTCAATTCCTACTTCAGTTGAACTGGCAACCCAAGCTGAAGCACCATTTGTACCGCCACTAAACAAAGTGACTGCATCAGATTCACTGCCTACTATTGCGGCCAGCTCAACAGAGTAACCGAGTGTGGTGCCACCAGTAACTGTGGCACTACTACTTAGGACTTGAGCATCGTCAGTTGTGATAATCAATTCTGCAGATACATCGTTAGCAGATGTTGGGAGGTAACTTACGCTAACCTGACAACTGTTACCTGCATCTAAAATGGCACAGTTGCTGGCGTCTAAAGTAAAGGTATTTGAGTCAGAAAACGCGAAGCTGAGCCCCACATTGATCTCACTGTTATTAGTCACAGTCAGTTCAGTCGTTTGTACTTCACCTTCAAGGCCGAAACCAAAGTTATGTCGCTGGGTGACAGCTATGCCGTCAGTTATAGTTGATATCCAGTCTTTAAACTCAGACACTCGTGTATATACGCCCGGATAGCCAGATGCTGCACAGCCAAAACCCCAACTAACGATACCTACTTGCTTTACTCCTGAACTGGTATTGACTATTAATGGCCCACCACTGTCTCCTTGGCATGCACCTCTTCCTCCTTCTGGTATGGCTGCACATATCATCACGTCGGTAACACTGACGTTATCTGCGGATATACCAAGACTTTTGCCTAGTTCTTCTCTGCATTGAGCGTTAGTCATTAGTCGTAAGTCAACCTTATTTAATATATCTGGAAAGTCTGACGTCGGACCCTCGTTTGGAGCATAACCTGTTCGACCACCCCATCCAGCGATGGTTGCCAAACTATTCTCAATGGCATATTGATCTGTCACATCAGGATCCGCTATTTTTACTCCGACAACGTCTGAAGAAGATACAAGTTCTATAAGTGCAATGTCGTTACTAATGGCATCTGCGTCGAACTGTGGGTGAATATAGATATTGGCGATATCAATAGCATTTTCAGCACCATCGGATAAATCATACTCTCCAATATTCATTTTAAGCAGATTGGCGTTTTTGGTATCCACACAGTGAGCTGCAGTAAGGACCCATCTATCACCTAGAAACGAAGCGCCACATGAGGCGTCTTGTTGCAATTCGGTAGTCTCACTTACTGCTAACGACGCAATACTACCTATTTGTTCTAAAAGAGCTAAGCCGTCTTTTTGGTTCACTGCAACAATTGGTATAGTGCCAGTATATTCATCACCTAATGTGCCAGATATATTGCCAACCTCTTCATTATTATAAATAATGACACCGACACCACCACCAGCCTCACAGTTATCTGCTTTTTCAGAAAAATTTACTATACCGCGCTCTATCAGACACACGTTACCGCTTGAATCGGCACAGACTGCATCACCAATTCCACAAGCAATTATTTCACCGCTGGCTTGACCACCAACACCAAACGTAAAGGAACTTGTTTCGTAAATAACGTTGTTGACATTCAGTGACGTCAAAAAATTAGTGAAAACGCCTACGTACGCAGTCATCCACGGCCAGTTTTCTTGTGTGGCTTCTTCGCCCCCCACAATACGTGTTTCAGCAATTTGATTATTTGCTTTGTTGTCAGGCATTAATGGGCTTTTTAGCGCCACTGCGTAGCCACATATAAAAAATAAGGCGGTGGCAATCACCATTTTAAAAAAACTATTCATCATAAATACTCCAAGTGATTTGCTCACTAATTTTACACTCCATTAAGTCACATTAATTTGCGTATACAAAGGTAATAGACCGCTATAGTCGGAGTATAGGTAAAATAAAATGTCATTTTTCATAAAATAAAAATACACCTTGCCTCATATTTGTCATATTGACCTCTCTTTTATATCTTTGAGGGAGTAAAAATCGGCGAACTGCCTTTTATTACTCAGCTGTGAAGAGGTAATTCAGAATTCAAACATGCGTTCCCACTGTTGAGCAAACCAGTTTTTAACATGTCTTTTGTCTATGATGAAGAACTGCTTTTATTCAAACAGACTTATCTGAGACGGTGCTCTACTTTGTGGAGACAATAATTCGAAGACTTCGTCAACTTTTTATTCAGGTGGCTGAGTATCTTTTGGGTCACCAACGAATGTTCGTTAGACACTTTCCCGTGCCTGTTCCTACAGACAGAAGACGCCTTGCAAATCGGCTTTCCTGCCGATTTGTCGATGCTCGCTATAACCTTCTACCTGCATCAGCGCATTTAGATAGCAGCATCGCTTTTTGAGAGCGCCAACCGAAATACAAACTGAAAACGTTTCGGGGATCGTTGAAGCAGACGAAACCTTATTTGTGTTGTATTCCGAGTTTTATAACAAGCCCACCTTAAGAAAAAAAATTTGTCTATTTTGCTCATATTGGAGGCAATGGCTTTAATCTCAAAATATACAGTGCGATGTGGAAACTAAGTGAGTTTAGCGCTTCAGTTATACTAAAATCTTAGCAGCATCAATAGAATACTTAGCTGCAAACATCTCTGCGCTGGCAAAAATTTGGGCTATACAGACTGCGCCTAAGGCCCACCAACACAATATTTATTTATTTTTAACTGCTCTGTTCATAAGGAAAAGCCTCTGAGTCCAAGATTAAATGATCTTGCGCTTCTACTTTACTCACCGTGTCTTGTAACACTCCCATTACTCACATTGCACACCAAGTAACATAGCTCACTAGTAAAGCATGATATTGAGACACGCTTTGAAACTATTCATGCTGCTTTAGTCGGTCTTCTAACACTGTGCCAGATGAAAACTGGTAACGCATATTCCTATAAACAGCTATATCAGTTATGTCGCTAGGCGTGCCTGCAGGACAACAGCGATAGTTGGTTGAAACGCGATACTGACCTTTTATATTTAATACTCGATGCCATGTGTGGCCATGTAATAAAACCAACGTTCCTTTTTTAGGGCTTAAAACGACTTGATTAGCAAAGTCTTGATTGATATCCCCTACTGTTATGGCACCTTCGAGGTGGGTAGCTGGCATGACCAACGTTTGCCCGCCAATGTGCTCATTAATATCCATGGAGTAAACCAATCGATTCAAATTAAACTTGGATTTGTCTTCTGGAGGTGAGTCCTGATGCCATGCTTGACCTTTTGAGCCGCGTTTACTAAACATCACCATGGCATAAAGATTTGACCAATCTTCACCTAAAATGGCTTGAGTTAATGCCTTGAGTCTTTGATCATTATTGGGGATGTCGAAGTCATCAATGCCTTGCTCTTGAGGAAACCAAGGAATAACATCCGTAGCCGACTTTTTGAGGAATTCTTCATTATGAACAAAATCAGGATCTTCTCCAAAATGAGTCATAATGTGCTGCTGACAGTTATCCATAAGTTCATTGTCAAAAAAATTATCGATAACTAAGAAGCCTTGCTGCCAAAATTCGCTTGCTAACTTTTGAATATTCATATTTCTTCATTAGACCTATTAAATAGTATGAGTCAGTCGTCCCAAGTGCTGAATATTATGATAAGTTGTTTCCTCAATATTGGTAAAGTAATTCTTGTCAATTAGTTATCCATTTTTATTATCTTTATCATTTTTATTCTCAATAATTTTGGTGAGCAACATGGACAACAGAAAATCGCAGGATAAACCTGAATTAGGGCCCCTTTTGCCATGAATAGTCTGTTGGTATTGACTCCCTGCCTGAGATAGCGAGGCTGGGCATTCAATTGTGGGTATATCCACTACAGTCGATACTTTTCATTTACAGCGTTTGGACTCAGACAACCTTATAGTAATCAATACGCTAGCTGAACAATGCCTGTCAAAGCCCCTCAACGGCGAGTGTTGTGCGCAAAAAAATAGCATGTTTAGCAATGAACAAAACAGCTACGCTAATTATTGTTTGGTCTGGTGCTTCATCATGTGACATAAGCAAATGAAAGTAGGCCATATTAGGTTACATTAATTTATATTAAATTATATTCCATTCCATACATTAAGCTTTGAATAATAAGGGTGATAAATGTCTGAACAGAAAGTTAAGTTTGAATTCGAAAAGCAAAATAAAAACAGTGTTAGGTATAAAGAAGTACCAGAAGAGGGGATGCCACCCGTTATCGGTAGCATTTATGTTCAAAAATGGTTTGCTGGGGCCAGTAAAAACATTGAGATAACCATAAGCAAAAAAGATTGATGTATAGTCAAGTCTAACAGCGCAGTTTCTATGAATAGGCTTATCATTTTCTGAGACGACAAAGACAAGATTAAATTCGATTATAGTGGCTGCCGAATATTCCCCCGTTAAGTGTTAGTTGAGCCGTCGCTCGTTTTTTTAAAGCCAGGTCTGGCGATAATTTCTAAATAAAATGACGCCAATTCATTTTTTTCCGCTGCATCAATATGTTGATTAATGGCTCCAAGATGGATCACTTCTGTATTGTTTTTATCCGTACCAAAACGGCTGTCAAAATTCCAAAAATCGGCGCCATCCGGAACCAGTTTGTTTCTTTCGCGCCTAAGATATTTCTTCACTTCATGCCTGATACTATCGACCAACCTTGGCAATTTGATTTTAGGATGAGACAAAATAAACGTTTTTTCATATTAATTACTCGTATTGGCCTAATGGATACTAGGCATTTAGTTGATGTGATGTGCTACTAAGGACAGGAGAGTTAGCCTGTTGTATAGGCTAATCGCATCGACTCTCAAGTAGCGGAGTTAATACACATTTTATTTGTTGATTATACAAGTACACCTTATTAATAGATGTATCTAATAACGCCTTGTCATCCGCAGTTGCAAAAGTGCCCTCAGCACCGAGTAAGATAAGACCTGTTTTTATTGAGCAATC
>Ga0302131_1001658_pt1 | contig 11951 bp, 10 predicted proteins | sample CB9_20m_MG_FD_203105 | JGI IMG/M metagenome (GOLD analysis project Ga0302131, IMG submission 203105) | Marine microbial communities from Western Arctic Ocean, Canada - CB9_20m | ecosystem: Environmental > Aquatic > Marine > Oceanic | place: Canada: Western Arctic Ocean | collected 2017-09-19
ATTTTTGCCCAGCAAGAAACTCAAAACCAAACCCGCAGACTGATAAACGAAATCGAGGCCCACAAAAAAACCGACCGGCAATTGCAAATTGCCAAAGAGCAGGCCGAGGCAGCAAATAATGCAAAAAGTCGTTATTTGACTGGTATTAGTCATGAGTTTAGATCACCACTCAATACCGTTCTGGGTTATGCGCAGTTGCTCGAAATGGATGAGAACGTCTCCGGTAAAACGCGTGACAGAATTTCCGTCATCAAGCACAGCAGCGAACATTTAGCCGATTTAATTGAAGGCTTTCTCGACATATCAAAAATTGAAGCAGGCCGTCTGGAGATCCAGCGCAGTCCTATTAAGTTTCAGACCATGATGAATCAAATTGAGCAAATGTTCCGTAGGGAAGCGGAAAATAAGGGTTTGATTTTCATTTATGAAAGCCTGTCCGTGCTGCCTGATACAGTGATGGGTGACGAAAAACGCCTGCGTCAAATCCTTATCAACCTGTTAACCAATGCCATCAAGTTTACCGAGCAGGGCACGGTTAGACTCTCAATTAGATACCGTAACCAGGTTGCCGAGTTCAAGATTAGTGATACTGGCGTCGGTATACATACGGAAGACTTCGAGCGAATTTTCAGGCCGTTTGAAAGGGTACGCCGGCCAGGCAACCCGGCGGTTCCGGGAACAGGACTGGGCCTGACGATTACACGGTTGTTAGCAGACATTATGGGGGGTGATATTAGCATCGAAAAAAATCCTGCCGGTGGTTCTATCTTCAACGTTTTGTTAATGCTTTCAAAGGTCGATACGCTTCGAAACGAGCATCTACCACAGAGAAAAATTTTTGGTTATGAAGGAGATAAACGTTCGGTCATGGTGGTTGACGATGACGCTAACCATCGCGGACTAATGGGCGATCTGTTAACACCATTAAATTTCGGTGTTGTCGAAGCACCGGATGCCGAGGCCTGCCTCGAAATGATTAGTGATTTTACACCGGATATTTTTTTGATCGACAGACAGATGCCGGGTATGGATGGGCCTGAGTTAGCAAAAGTGCTACGCCAGGCAGGTTTTGCTGTGCCAATTTTGATGGTCACGGCTAACGCTAACGAAGACACCTTGAGTGACGATGAACTAAGCCAGCAGCACAACTCGGATAATATTATCAATGCTTACGATGACTATCTGATTAAACCTATTCGACTCGACTATCTCCTTCAAAGCCTGGAGAAATATTTAGGTTTGGAGTGGTGTTACGCACCAAAAAATAATGAGTTAGATTACTACGATGCCTCGGTTCTAGTATTGCAGCCAGCATTACCCTGTGGGTCGAAAACCCTGCTTCCGATAATCAGCAAGTCGCTTTGTGCCGAAATAATTCACAATGCAGAAATAGGACACTTAAGCGAATTGAAAGAGATTGTAGAACGCCTCGATAGTACCTCAACCGTCAGCCCCGTCTTTATTGCCCAATTCAAGCTGTATCTAAGAGAGGTTCGATTCAACAAAATCATAGAATTACTTCAGGTCTATAAATGATGAAGGAGAAAAACAACATTAGTAATATCGTCCTAATTGTCGATGATTCGCCAGATACATTAGGCATGCTCAACGATGCACTAGAAAAATCCAACATGACCACTCTGGTTGCACTGGAAGGCAAGCAGGCCATCAGTATCGCCAAAAAAATGCAGCCCGATGTTATTTTACTGGATGCGATCATGCCTAATATGGATGGATTTGAAACCTGCAAGGCCATTAAATCCGACCCGGATCTGAAAAATACGCCCATTATTTTTATGACCGGCCTCAGCGATACGGAAAGTATCGTGAAAGGATTTGGTGCAGGTGGCGTAGACTTTTTAACCAAACCGATTAACCCACAAGAACTAATCGCCAGACTGAATGTTCACCTGTTGAATGCGCGTGCTACGCTCAGCGCGCAAACTGCGCTGGATTCAGCTGGGCAAAATATATTTGCGATTGACAACCTGGGCAAGAAACTTTGGTCAACCCCGGCCGTTAATCAGCACCTGGCAGTAATAGACAAATCCGGTTTGGCCGAAGCATTCGAGCAACAACTCGCCAACTGGTTATTGCACTCACCAAATAATGGTAACAAGATGCACTTTTCCTCACCCACCAAGGAATTTACCGCGGTCTACTTCGGACTATCGGACAATCTAGAACACCTGATTCGGTTGGTGGATGATGCAGCGGTCGACGAAACAACTGTATTGAGAAATCACTTCGGTTTGACCGTACGTGAATCAGACGTATATCTCTGGCTAACCAAAGGCAAGACTAACCGGGAGATCGCGCAGATACTGGATATGAGTCCGCGCACCGTTAACAAACACCTGGAGCCGCTGTTTCGAAAACTGGGTGTGGATAACAGGACTTCGGCGGCGACTATGGCAATGGAATGTCTGCTAAAGAAAGTGATTGGATAAAAAAAGAGCGTTAAAAACGGACTGAATCTGCGTTAGACACCTAAACGCGTCTAGGGATGATCAAAAAATACGCAAAGGTAGGACGAAAACAACGACTTTCTCTAGTCGTGCAATAAAAAATCAATCTTAAGAACGTCAAGAATGCACTACGACGTGGCAGACCGGCTGTTTTACGATGTACTGCGGGCTGTGTCAACTTAACCATATGAAAGCTAAATGTTACCCCTGAAATTCGACAAATAGTCCCCCTAGCTCAATTTACGGGAACCAATCCACTAACCTTATTTAATTCATCAAAACCAATATTTCTTAATGCACGATAGGAACTAGCTGATAAGAGATGGCGGTCTTGGCGCGAGAGATTATTAATTGCGCCATGAACAGTAGAGAAATTTCTGAGCGTTACCTGCTGATTTGAATCTGGAGAAGGTACGTATAGTTACAAAAAATCCCATAGAACAATACTATTAGCGATGGGTTGCCTATTTTTATTGCTCTCGTTTATTACCGTAGCCGCTGCAATAGTTGCCGTGCAGGTGGCAGCAGCCATTCCATTTTTAGTGTTCTTTATCATAGGCTCTGTATGTATTTTGTCGGTATTTTGGGTAGCGAGCGAGCAATCGCTAAAACTGGGGGTAGTAAATAATCATTGCGATTGTTAAATAGCAGATTAGATCATATCCCAAACACTCTATTGATTGGGTTCAAGGGCTGCTTTGTGAAAGTTGTAGCCGCTCGAATTTCGATGAGATAAGCGATAAGCGAAAATCGCGAAAGGCTGCAGTGGGGACTGAGCCGTCATTCAGTTTAATTGTTGCAACGTCGGCTTATGTTTTAAATTAGTGCGGGGGTGGGTCAAAAGTTCATGGTCTTCGCACCCAGAGAACGACCCTATAGTTACGTTAAGGATCAATTATTGAAAAATGTGACATAAGTCAATATTAGGGCGTGCGACATAAGCCAATATTGGTGGGTGTTACATTATCAGCTGTAAGAGCATAATATTATCTTAAAATGGAGAGTCAAAAATGGGTGATAAAGAAGAGAATACTGACTCAACAGATGTCCCAAAAATACTTAGAGCGGTTAAATCCCCACTTGGCTTTCTTACATTCGCAGCAATTATATGTGAAATGGTATTTGGAATTGTTGGTGCAGTTACGAGCAAGCCGGACATAATTATTTTCTCAATGCATATGTTTCTTGCAATCGTTGGCGCACTAATTCTCATCGCAGTTTGGTGCCCAAGATCTCTCTATCACCCGAATGACATCAGAGACATCGATATTGATCATGGAGACGATAATACGGGTAAGTGGGTTGTAACTATATCACTGGGGCTCGCACTCATTGCATACATGGCTTATATGATTATAAAAAATAATTACTTATCGATTACTTAATCAAGCAGAAAAAACAGGAATAACAAGGACACCCACACTTTTAGAAATCACAACTTACGCTTATGATTGAATCAACCAAAAATATCGCAGTGGCTCGGAAATCGGAGTGCAGCAAAAGAGCATCCTACTTTGAGTCTAGGTTACGTTTTTTTGGCAATACAAACAAGATAACGGTGATAGTGCCGTCCCTACTAGGTGTTATTGCAGGATCTGCATTGTTCTCATCCAGTAATAACATTTGGCTAGGTGTAGGAGTTTTTATTGCAGCAATTTTAACAGCAATCCATAAAGGCTTGGACTGTGACGCTCACCAAGAAGAATGTAGACGCTTAGTTCAAGCGTATCGAGGACTTGAAACGCGTTATCGAACTATCTCAGAAATAGAGATAGAGGATTCACAGGCAACTTTAGTTGAGCTAGAAGAATCATTGGCATCATTGAAAGAAAGTCAGCTGGCAACTACTAGCGCTCAGTGGTTTAAAATTCGGTCAAATGACGCATAACAAAGTAATCAAAGTTCGCCCTTCGGGCTGGACGCACTAACACGCGCCCATGCTTGAGAGGTTAACGACAGTTAAAGGCACATAGCCGTCATTCAGTCTAATTGTTGCAACGTCGACTCATGTTTTTAAATTAGTGCGGGAGCGGGTCAAAAGTCTAGAGCTTCATAGTCTAGTGAACGACCCGATAGCTATATTTTTATATCTCCAAAATGGATATTTTGGCTTTTAGGCTAACTTTTTAAACCAATTTCCACCGAAAATATTTGTTGGTATATTTGTTGGTATAATTCGAATGTTATAAGCTTAATATCTATAAAAAACAATGCTTTAACATCTAAATTCGATACCGGCTCTGGGCACCATTTATATCCGTAACCCTTTATATTCCTTGTGATTTCTCGCGATCACAGGGGCAGGGTAGACAATGCGGTATACACAAAAGCATCCTCAACACATGTGCGTAAAACGTAATGTTTATTAGTGTACCAGATCAATTCCTACTGATTTACGCAGTCGTACAATAGTCAGCAAGTGAACAACACACCAGTTTAATTGGATGATGAGACTGTGCGTCGATTACTGGTTAGTTTAACGATAGAATTATCTACACGTTAATTAAGTATTAGATAAATGGGCTGAAATTAACTATCTCAATAACCCCACTATTATTTCAATGGGTTTGTGAGTTTAGTTTTCAAATTGTAATTGAGCCAGCCGTGCATACAACCCCCCTTTTTTACGAAGTGCCTCAGCGTCACCGGTTTCTACAATTGCGCTACTTTCCATAACAATTATTTTATCAGCTTTTTTTATGGTGGCTAACCTGTGTGCAATAATCAGAGTGGTTCTGCCTTGCATGGCGGCATTCAGTCCTTCTTGCACCAGTATTTCAGATTCAGCATCCAGCGCACTGGTGGCTTCGTCTAATAATAAAATAGGTGCATCTTTTAATATGGCACGTGCAATGGCGATGCGTTGTCGCTGTCCGCCCGACAAGCGGGTGCCACGCTCACCTAAGAAGGTTTCGTAACCATTTGGCAGTTGCGGTAAAAATTGTTCTACTTGTGCTGCATTAGCGGCAGTAATAACGGCTTCATCTGTAGCGTCAGGTTGTCCATAACGTATATTTTCAAATAGGTTGGCAGAAAAAATAACGGGGTCTTGAGGCACGACGGCTATCAGTTGACGTAAATCATGCAAACTGATGTCTCTAATGTTCTGATTATTAATGGTTATGCTGCCATTTTGGACATCGTAAAACCTTAACAATAATTGAAAAATAGTGGTTTTTCCTGCACCTGATGGCCCAATAAATGCGACAGTTTCACCTGCATTAATTTTTAAATTAATATTTTTTAGCGCGGGATTAAGCGGGCGCGATGGATAATTGAAGTCGACACTATTAAACTGAATATTAGCCATTGAATCGTTGGATAATGGTAATGGGTTAGGCACCTCAGTCACGGCTGTTTTAGTATGCAATAATTCGAGCAAACGTTCAGTGGCACCCGCAGCTCTCATCATGTCGCCCCATACCTGTGCCATTGTACTGATACTCCCGGCCACCATGGCAGCATACAGTACAAATGATGCCAACTCGCCACCCGTCATTACGCCTTCACTCACCTGGCGTGCACCTAACCACAATACAAAGATAATTGTACCCATCACGGCAATGATAATAACGGCGGTCAGAAGGGCTCTGACTTTTACTTGCCTGATGGCGGTGAGAAAGCTTAATTGTGCGCTCTCAGTAAAACGGTTAGTTTCACGCGTTTCCTGCGTATAAGATTGAACTGTTGGCATTGCATTTAAAATTTCACCTGCCATGGCTGAGCTATCGGCAATTCTGTCTTGTGATTCACGTGAGAGTTTTTTGACTGAGCGGCCAATGAGCACGATGGGAAAAATTAGGCAAACCATCATACCAATATTGATCGAAAATAAATAAAAACTCGTGACTGCAAGCATAATCATGCCGCCCGTAAATTGAAATAAGCTACGAAGACCCATCGATGCAGAACCGCCTACAACGGTTTGAATCAGCGTCGTATCACCCGTTAAACGGGACAAGACTTCGCCTGTTTGTAAGGTTTCAAAAAACTGCGGTGATTGCCTTAACACGCTGGCATAAACTGCACTACGTAGATCTACCGTTACTCTTTCACCTATCCATGAAACCATGTAGTAACGTGAAGCAACCATGAGCGCCCAAAATGCAGCTACACCAAACAGAACACCAAACTTTGTATCAATATTAATGGTCGGTGCTGTTCCACTGGTTTTGCCAAAGCCGATATCAATTAGATCACGAAATGCCAGCGGAACAATCAGAATTGCGACAGAGGCCAGAGTGAGTAATATAAAAGCAATGCCTACCTGCAGGCGATAAGGCTTTAAAAAGGGCCATAAATCTTTTAATGAAACGAAAAGCTTAGATTTAGAACTGTTTACTTGAGTCGTCGTATCGGTTTGCGCCATTGGTTAAAGTGTCGGTAGAAGAAATTAACTATTTCAGATTTAACGAGCAAACTTGTTTGCTAGCAAGCATAAAATGGGGAATGATCATAAGAAGTAGGGGTGCTTTTTATAATTTCAAGTCGCAATCTATGTTCACTTGCCTCCCTAGATTCAACCTTAAAGTCGAATCCTGCCGTGGGTAATGAAATATTAAAAATAAATATCAGGAGACAACTATTTTTCTATTTAGTGATCTGAATAGACGCTCACTACGTAATAAGGGTTCAATAATCAACTGGAAATGTTATGTCTTTTACAATCGATACTCTATTAGAAAAAGCAGATATAAGCTTAGCCTTACTAAAGGTGTTAGCTGAAAATAGCTTTGATTCGATTCTAGTCACTGATGCATCATTAGAAGGGAAAGTGATCTATGCCAACCAAGCTTTTGAAACTCTTACGGGCCATGACCCGGTAGAAGTTTTGGGCCAAACCCCTCGAATTCTTCAGGGCGTGGGTACAGATAAAAAAGTGATTGACAGACTCACCAACGCAATGAAAACAGGTACTGACTTTGAAGGAAAAGCCATCAATTACAAAAAAGATGGTACTCCGTTTATCATGTATTGGCGGGTGCTTCCTATTAAAGTCGATGGTGCAATTGAAGGCTGGGTTGCTATTCAAAGAGAAGGCGCGTCTATTTAATTGTCTGCTGAAAACCTCAATGGGACATCTCCATTGAGGTTGTTATTGTCAAAATTCAATTGTTTCAAATAATCTCACTTCCATTTTGACAGAGCTCAAAACTCGGTTTTAACTCTCAACTGAATCTAGTTTAAATCGTTCTCGTAGAAATCTGGCAACACCGTCTTCATCATGATGTCCTATAATTGCCGTCGCAGCAGATTTAATCGCTTCGTTGGCATTAGCTGTCGCGTAACATTCATCAGCAGTTGCAAACATACTGAGGTCATTGTCACTATCACCAAAGCAAATGACACGTTTGTATTCAAATAATTTTTTCAGTGCTTCTATGGCTATGCCCTTACTGGCGCCACTGTGATGAATATCTATCCAATGCCATTGGGCACCTTCTATTGCAACGCCTGAATAAGCAACAAGTTGTGGCGTTTTTTCAATACTCTGCATCATTGCATCAATGGCAGTTAAGGCACCTATCGAATTAATGTGAGTGACACTGGCATCTAATGGCAACTCTTCAAGTGATCGCGTTGTAACATGACTATCATTACAAAATCCCTCGACGAGAACCTGATCGGCTTTAGACCGAAGCGCTGAATAATACACGGTACTTTGATGATTTTTATCTAGGGTGAAGACGAAGGGCGTTAATCCTTGTTGGAGGCAGTCTTGAACGACGTCTCCAAGCTCTGAAGCTGTCAACGTAGTACTATTTGAAAATTGTTGTTGGGCTGGATACCAAATCATGACCCCATTTTTGTAAACGTGTGGCAGATTGAAGTGGTGACCTTCTAAAATTTGTTGTGCACCGTGAAGGGTGCGTCCTGTAGCAACAGTGTAGGCAATTCCTCGTTCTGATAGTAGCTTAAGTGTCTCACTGGTATATTCGGATATTTGTGAACTTCGATTGAGCAATGTTCCATCGAGGTCAAATATTATTAGGTCCATAGTCAATAGCCTGAGGCGAATTCTGGGTGGTCTAAGTCACTTTTTGTTGTTAGTTTTGGCCCGTTAATCGATCGTAATAAAGTGGTTGAACGGTTTATATTTTATTTCATGTCTGATAGGGATATTCACACTATATTTTTTAATGCTTCATCCAGCGTTTTATACTTAAAATCATAACCGGCATCTAAAACTTTTTGCGGTAATATTTTTTTTCCTACCAACAAAAGTTCCTCGCCCATTTGGCCCATTAATAATTTTATAACTACCTTAGGCATCGGAAAAATAGTAGGACGCTTTAAAGCCAGACCCAGTGTTTTAGTAAATACCTGATTGATGACTGGGTTGGGCGATGTACCATTAACGGGGCCTTTTAAATTATCATTATTGATGCAGTATATAATAATGCCAACCAAATCATCCAAATGAACCCAAGGCATCCATTGTTCACCGTGACCTATTTTACCCCCCAGTCCCATCTTGAAGGGGGGTAACATTTTACTTAATGCGCCACCATTCTTGCCCAGCACAATGCCCGTACGCAGAAGACAGGTGCGAATCCCAAGTGGCTCAGCTTTTAGGGCAGAAGCTTCCCACTTTTGGCATAAATTACTAGAAAAACTATCATCATAACCTGAATTTTCATCAATAATATCATCTGTTTCGTTAACGCCGTAGTAGCCAATAGCTGATCCACTGATTAATAGCTTAGGTTTATTTTTTGAATTTTTTAAATAAGTAATCAGTGTTTCGGTAGCCACTATTCGGCTACTATAAATCAAATTTTTTTGTTGGTCGCTCCAGCGTTTATCGGCAATGGGTTCACCTGCAAGATTAATAACCACATCAAAAACATCATCATTGGTTAAGTGATTTAAACTCGACACAGATCTAATCGGTAGCTTGATTTTTTCAGGGTATCTACTCAACACAACAATACTATGTTTTTCATCTAGTAATCGAGTACAAAGAGCTGAGCCAATAAAACCAGTTCCGCCTGTAATTAGTAAGTTCATTTTTTTCCTTGAGATTAACGCCCAGTGTTTTTGATAAACCTAACCCATTAGCCTAAGGTGCTAGTAGCTTATTGGGCAAGAAGCTGTTATTTGAGACACTCATGTGTCTATTAGCGCTAACCTTATTGCGCTTTATTTTCATTAAAGGCCAACATTTTGAGTAAAGGTTGTATTGCTTTTAAACGAGTGGGTTCGTCAATGGTGATTTCGTTATTCATACTTTCCAAAGTACTCGTTAAATTATTCAGGCTATTCATTGCCATCCAAGGACAATGCGCACAACTTTCACAAGTAGCACCTTCACCTGCAGTTGGTGCTTCTATCAGTTGTTTATCGCCAGCTACCTGCCTCATCTTATGGAAAATTCCATTGTCGGTAGCAACAATGAATTGGCTGTTAGATAACTGAGAGACGGCTTGAATTAAACGAGTGGTTGATCCGACTACGTCTGCTTGCGCAATAACATCCATAGGTGATTCAGGGTGCACAAGCACTGCAGCGTTTGGATAATGTTTTCTCAAGTTCTTTAAGGTATCGGATTTAAATGCCTCATGGACAACGCAGGCACCATCCCAAATTAACATGTCAGCCCCTGTTTTTTGTTGTATGTATCGGCCTAAATGCTTGTCTGGCCCCCAGAGTACTTTTTGTCCTTTTTGCCATAAATGTTCAATAATAGCAACCGCATTGCCAGATGTGACTACCCAGTCAGCTCGCGCTTTGACGGCTGCACTAGTATTGGCATAGACTACAACCGTTCGATTTGGATTTTGATCACAGAATTGACTGAATTTGTCGACAGGCGCGCTTATATCCAATGAACACTCTGCTTCTAACGTTGGCATAACAATCGTCTTTTCAGGGTTGAGTATTTTAGCGGTCTCACCCATAAAACGCACACCTGAAACAACGAGGGTAGAGGCCGGATGGCTGGTTCCAAAACGGGCCATCTCAAGTGAGTCAGCGACGGTACCTCCCGTTTCTTCAGCAAGCTCCTGTATTTCAGCGTCCACATAATAATGTGCTACCAATACGGCATCTTTTTCTTTCAGTAACTGAATTATTTTTGTTCTCAGCTGCGCTCGTTCGGACTTTGAGTATGAAGGAGTCGCAATACTTCCAGCATCCAATAAACTGACCACTGGTAGTGTTGATATATTCTGTAGGGTGTTCATATTTATTCTCCAAGCCAAAATCATTCTGGCTGACTAAAATAATAACCTTTTTCAATGCATAAATGGTGACAATTGAACAAAATTAAACGTTAAGTAATCAGACTGAACGGTATAAAATTAAATTTGAATCTAAGAACAACAGTAAATTCTAACGTAACCAACGGATAATAACTTTTTCATAACTCCATAAATCAAATTTTTTTGCTTATTTAACATTAAGTGCTGGTTTGTTGATTCTCAACAACAAATATCCTTTATAAAGAAAAAGAGAGAATGCGTTCAATATTTCTAAATCGTCAAAAGTGGCATTTATTCGAATAGTTTGACGTAAAAATTGCAAATAAAACGTCATATCACTCTTTTCTTGATCAGATGGCTTTCCAATAGCGGTAAAAATAGTCGCGTGAAATATCTTTAACGGTCAGCTTGGTAAACCCCAGTTTTTTGAAGAAAGGAACTGCATCAACTTGAGCCTTGACTAGTAAGCCATCTACATTCAATTTAGCTGCAGTTAATTCAGCTTCACCGACCAACTGTGAGGCTATTCCTTGGCGGTGGTACATTGGATCAACATATAAGCCGTGAAACAACAAAGGGCGTTTAGCATCAGGAGTTTTGATTAAATCAGTTTCTTCCAACGCAGCCAGACCAACGATGCCAAAATTTTCTAATTCTGCAATTAGCCATTGCATATGTACCAAGTCGTCTTCTTGATAACGATAAAGTGGCCAACTAATTCGTTTGACACGTTCTGGCAATTGCCAGGTATATATCGCCACTTTTATAATTTCATTAATACGGTCAAGATCAATCAGATTTAACTTTCTTTGGTATACCCTAATGGGTAGCTTCAGATTCATATTCTTAATTTAACCATTGTGGACGTGAAGCCTTAATTATTTGACAGGGTTAATTTCATTGAGAATTTCTCAAACTCAAATCAATTTTTTAAGGCTAACGACTAAAGCGCATTCCTTACCTTTAATTATGTTCTTAAGTTAAACCGCATTATTCCGGTTTCTGCCACAATATTAGTTCGTGAGGCATTTTTTCCATTAACGACAACATTATTGACTCTTAACTTAACGCCATACAGATGATTATGGACCTAAATGGTCTTAACTTAAGTTATTCTTTATGCCCTCTTGTGACGTCAAGTGATGCGTCAAACACTGGGTGAAGTAAAATATATTACAGAAGCAGGGTAATATACAATACTAAATGTAATCTTGAAAAAATAGGGTGCAAAATCAACAATGTACTCAGGTTTGAATTTGAATCATTAGATTACTGATTC
>Ga0302131_1001663_pt1 | contig 11942 bp, 5 predicted proteins | sample CB9_20m_MG_FD_203105 | JGI IMG/M metagenome (GOLD analysis project Ga0302131, IMG submission 203105) | Marine microbial communities from Western Arctic Ocean, Canada - CB9_20m | ecosystem: Environmental > Aquatic > Marine > Oceanic | place: Canada: Western Arctic Ocean | collected 2017-09-19
GGTCGGGGAGGTCGCATTGGTTGATCCAATTTATTCAACCACTGGGCATGTGACTGCCGGCAGCTATGATCAAACAGTCGCCGCCTCAACCAGCGGAAACTACAGCTATGACAGCGTCAACTCGCTGGAGAATAATTTGGTGAGTGCCCTAGAAGTTACGCCTACATCTACGACTAATGCCTCGGTGTATAACGGCACCACCGATGCCTCATTGACGATCACCTTGGACGGTGTGTTAGCTGGTGAGTTCGGCAATGATGCCGTCACTGTTTCGGGTACGGGCACGCTGTCCAGCCCTAATGCCGGCAGCAATACGGTAGCAGTGAGCGACCTGAGCCTCAGCGGTGATGATGCCAGTAACTATTTTCTCGCCAATACCGATGGCATATCAACACCAGTGACGACCTCAGTCTTAGCACTAACAGGAGGCACGATTAGTGATGCGGCTACGATCTATGGCAGTGATACGGCTTTGGGTGTACTGAGCTTTGATAATACTCCGAGCGCCGGCAGCCCTGTGGGCGAGGTCGCGCTGGTTGATCCTATCTATTCAACCGCTGGCCATGTGAATACAGGCAGCTATGATCAAACGGCTGCTGCTTCCAGTGCCGGAAACTACAGCTATGACAGCGTGACCTCGCTGGCCAACAACCTGGTGAGCAGGTTAGAAATCACCGCCACATCCACCACCAATACCTCTGTGTATAACGGCACCACAGATGCTTCTCTCACCATAGCGTTAGTGGGTGTCGAGGAAGCTGATGCTGTTGCCGTGTCGGGTACGGGCACGCTGTCCAGCCCTAATGCCGGCAGCAATACGGTAGCAGTGAGCGACCTGAGCCTCAGCGGTGATGATGCGAGCAACTATTTTCTCGCCAGTACCAGCGGCACCTCAACAACAGTCACTACCTCGGCCTTAGCGCTAACAGGTGGCAGGATTAGTGATGCGGCTTCGGTCTTTGGCAGTGAGACGACGTTGGGTGTGCTGAGATTTGATAATACGCCGAGCGCAGGCAGTGCGGTGGGAGAGGTCGCATTGGTTGATCCTACCTACTCAACTGCTGGTCATGTGAATGTAGGCAGCTATGATCAAGTGGCCGCCGCCTCCAATACCGGTAACTACAGCTATGACAGCGTTACCTCGCTGGCCAATAATCTGGTGACCGCGGCAGTTACTGCGCCGGTCACTACAGTTGAGGTGCAAGGGGGTAGTTCAAATGGCAACGAAATCACTGCAGCTCCGGTCATCATAGGGGGAGTGAACGGGAAGTATTTCTTTAGCGGCTTAGTCAGTTATTCGGGGCAGTTGAATTCGGGGGGCGGTCAATTTGGCTTGTCACTGGTTGAGTATTACTGGGGCACTCCAATCGCAGAGTAATCAGTAACCCTTTTGGTTAAAAAAGTAGTATGAGAAAGCTGACAGAGTTTTCAGCCTAGTTCTTAACGGGTTCTTGGGACCGCCTTTGGTATGCAAAACGCCTAGTGTATTGTCGAACCAGCAAGAGGTCTCGTTCTATGCGAGCGCGTATTGAAGAAGACAGTTTTGTAAGTGGTGGCTTGTTTTTGGGAGAAGGGATTGATTGTTAACAGCCTTACTTTGTCTCTGCCATCCGGGGTCAATCAACGAGGATATGTTGGCCCTAGCCCCGGGCCTGTGGCTCAATGCCAATGGTTTCTTAGTGCTGGGCGACTCCCGTCCTGCGAAACAAGTAATTCGTCGCTAGGCGGGAAATAGTCTAGATATCAGTGCCGGTACCGCCACCTCAACTCTGAGGATGCGCGGGCCTAGGTGAACTGCATCAAAACCTACAGAGTTCAATAGCTCAACCTCGTAGGGAATAAAACCACCCTCTGGGCCAATGGCTAAAGTCACCGCTGAATCGCTGTTGATCGGGCAGGGCAGCTCTGTTATCGGGTGGGCCACCAGAGCCTGACTGCCTTTAATAATGTCACCCAGTTCATCTTCAACAAAAGGTTTAAAGCGCTTGCGCATATGCAGCTTCGGCATCTGCGTATCCCGTGCCTGTTCCAATCCAAGGGTCATCTGCTCTTCAAGGGCCAGTGGCTGCAAAAACGGCGACTGCCAAAAACTCTTCTCTACACGACTGGAATTCACCAAATAGATTGCTTTGACCCCCATAGCGGTAACGCTTTGTAAGGTCCTGCGCAGCATCTTCGGTCGCGGCAATGCCAGTATCAGACAGAGCGGTGTGGCTGGCGGTGGCGGTGTATCTAGGCTGACCTCAAGGATTGCCTGTTCGGCGCTCAGGGTTTTGATAATGCCCTGGCCCATCAGGCCATTAACTTCGCCCACTCGCACTGAATCACCGACCTCGGCGCGTTGAACGGCGATTAAATGCTCGAGCTGGCGACCGCTAACAGTAGCGGTCTGCTGATTGATTTGGTCAGGCTTGAGCAGAAGTAGATTCATGTCGGGGATTGTAATGGTCTCCCCTTCAGGAGTCGAACCTGAAATTCAAGCTTAGGAGGCTAGCGTGATATCCAATTTCACCAAGGGGAGGCGCGGGCAGTATAGCGAAAAGATTGTCGATTCAGTACTAGATTCCGAACTAGATTCCGAACTAGAAGCAGCTTTAAAGAACCGCTTCTTAGAAAAATTATAGATTACTTATTTTGATTAAAGGGGTTTAAGTCTGTATAACTGGAAAATGCTAATCATTTTCGAATAGCTGCAGACCTATATGCGTTGACTTCTTAGGGTCAACAGAACCAAAAATAAAAATAACATTTTGAATTTAGGGGTATTAAAAATGAAATTAATAATAGGATTAGCAGTATCCGCGGTATTGCTGGCTGGCTGTGCAGATAAAAGTGTCGATACCGGTGTAGGGCAAAGTGCAGATGTGGAAGTAGCGGTTGAAATGGATAAGGCTGTTGCCCAACCCGCTGCTGCAGTATCAACCTTTGTTGAATATATGTATTGCGATGGCGGTGCCGACTTCAGCCCGGAGAATTACGCCAAGCTAACAGCAGCCTGGACGCAAATCAGTGACCAAAGCCCAGTACCTGTGCTCGGGGCATTCGCCATTGCACCTAAGGTTAAAACCGATCTCTATGATGGTATGTGGGCCAATATCTGGTCTTCTATAGAAGCTCGTGATGCTGGCTGGAAAGATTGGGTAGAAAATCATGCTGAAGCCTTCGGTGCCGAATTTAACAGTACACTTGAGTGTAACCCTGAGAAGAGATTCCTTTTCGAAACTATGGCTGTAACAGCACCAGTGCAGCAATGGGATCCTGCAGAATTGTTTCAGGCTTCCTATAGTTTCTGTTCCTTTAAAGAAGGTAAGACTCAAGTAGAGGGTGCAGCAGCTGGCGTTGCTTTCGCCGACTGGATTGCAGATCAGCGAACTGTAGGCCGTGGAATGAACTACATGTCCTATGTGCAGATCCCGACCTTTGATCCAGCGACTGCCGGAGGTTCTATGCAAGGCTTTCAGTTTGTAAGAGCTGATTTCTGGGGCAGTGCCGGCGAACAGGCAGTTGATATGGCGGCTTGGATGACAGAGGGTAATACCGCACGTGAGATGGCCGACGATATTTACGACTGTCAAAATGTGAGTTTTGATCTTTACTCGATCAAGCGTATGGAAAGCTAATATTTGATTCGGCCTCACGTAAAAGGCTGCTTAGGCAGCCTTTTTTAATCGGTTTTTTGTCCCTATCTCTAGCCGGTCTGCCAGGATTTTTAATCATGCAAACTGGTATCTTGCGACTTGGGAAAATAGCACAGATATTACTTAATTTTTTCCGATCTGTGAACTTTACATGACTTAGTTGCTGTGCCCTAGTAGATTCAAAGCGGTATTTCGTTTGTGTGTTTTACGTGCTGAAACAAGGGATGAGTTGAAGTAATTTAGGAATGATTTGAAGTAATTTGAGGTTGCTAAAAAGTCCGGCGGTCCATCTTTGGCGCCCAAAATGACTGCGCATAAACTAGAGCTATTCAGGGTGTCTATATCACCCGAGTGCGTATTAAAAAAGATCGCCCTAGGCACTATGGGGTTGTGTTCTGGGAGAGAGGATAGGAATTCACAATATCGTAGCCACATGATCAGAGGCCCAATTTCAGGCTTTCTCAATGGATTTACGAGTATCTTTAGCAGGGACTTTAGCCTCATTTGTGCCTGCCTCTATGAAAGTAAAAACGCTAGTTACAACGGATCTGTTATAAGAAGAGGATCATCCGAATCCACATAACGGAGAAAGGTTCAGGCAGATACAGCAGATTGCAGCAATCTGCATAGGTGGAATCTCTCTCAAAGGCACTGGCTGATTGTCACATCAGTTCTGTCTATTTCTGACTTTAAAGAAGTAAATCATCTCTATGATATTTCCCTTGAATTACTAGATTTTCAAAATAACAAGAGTTAGACTCTACTCACTTTTAAATAACTTAGTGTCTAATCCATGCTTTTTTCCGATCCAAGTGGCCGGATAAAAATTTTAATTATAAAAGGATAATTTCATGAGTGTTAAAAAAATTTTTATAATCATCTCAATTTTGTTTGCATCTCAAAGTGGTTTAGCGGCAGTTGCAGATAACTCTATTACATCTGCGAAAATAAAGAACGGCACTATCACCTCATCTGATATAAAGAGAGAGACAATCAAAGGTGCTCAGATTAAAAATGACTCGCTCACCGGTGCAGATATAAAGAATAGCTCGCTCACCGGTGCAGATATAAAGAATAGCTCGCTCACCGGTGCAGATATAAAGAATAGCTCGCTCACCGGTGCAGATATAAGGAATAATTCGCTCACCGGTGGGGATATAAAAAACGGTTCGCTCACCGATGCGGATTTAAAAGATGATGCAATAACTTCGGAGAAGTTACGTGAGGGAGCTGTAGAACTATCTCATCTCAGTGAAGAAGTGTTGGGCATCGTTGAAACTGGAGTGTCAGGTAGCGTTATTGATCTCTCTTTCCCCGCAGATTATGCAGAGACTGCTGTAGCTGCTTATTGCCCAGAGTATATGGGAGCAGTAGCTGCAAGCTGTTCTTGCAATAATAACAACGATGGTGTGGAGGCTAATTTTGGTGTGATGGTACAGTGCTCCTTCAATGCATATTCTGCATTTGCATATTGTGCCGCTGACTCCTATATGTATTACGATTACCTGCCATTGCCAACAGCATCGGTTATGGCAACATGCGTTTCGATAAATAATATTTCTGTAGATGGCGAAACTATCTCGGCTGAGTCGGGTACAGATGCCATGTCGGTTGGATCTCTGAGTTCTACGGATGAGGAACCTGGTCTTCAAACGAAGAGAGCAGACGATGTTCGCAAGACTGAGGAGAAAAGGCTTGGAATACTTCAGCAGGAACAACTTCGCCTAGATCGGATACTTGCAAGGTAGGTTTTTAGTGAATTTTGGCTTTGATACAGAGTGTTTTTGCACGGTTGGAACTGTACGTCCTCTGAAACCTGCTTTGGGTAAAAATACTCAGTCCTTCTTTAATTTAAAGCTTAATGCAAATGGTGTGAAGGCACCTGCGGATAAAGGCATGGACGGACGACCTACAGTGTCCGTCCTGCCCCGAGTTACAGCGGTTTCGACGGCTTCATTAAGAGTATTTGCTTGAGTTCTTTGGGCAGTGCGTATGAAAGGGTAACGATCCAAACTCTAGAGCCGTTAGCGGATGTAGTGGATGGGATTTCCGTGAAAGGTCTTGGGTCATTGTAACCATGGTGTTCGCAGTCTCTGAGATGTAGGTGCTTGGCGTTGCTGTGCGTTTTCCTGAGTAGCTGTTTCAAAGAGTAGCTATATCCCTAGACTGACTCTTTGGTAATAATGACTTTGACAATAATAATCGTTATTGTTGCCGCATAATAAAAATCAAGGGATCCAAATGAGATTTGCTCAGACGTTACTATTAGTGGTTATTTCGATCACTATCGCAGCTTGCGGTGGCTCCTCGCCACCCAATTTGGCTCCCACTTTTTCTGGAAACTCAGAGTTAAATGCTGTCGAAGGACAGGGGTCTATTACTCGCTTGGCGTTCACTGATCCCGAAGGTCGTACAGTGTCTCAGACCATCAGCGGTGGCGTAGATGCAGCAAGTTTTCAGTTAACCGCCAGTGGCCTACTCAGCTTTGTTATTGATACGGATTTTGAATCCCCTGGTGATAGCGCTGGCAATAATGTCTATCAGATTGTGGTCACCGCCTCTGACGGGGTCAATGAGACCTTACAGAATATTAGTATCAATATTATTGACAGCATAGAAGGGCCCTTTGCACTTGTTGAGGGCCAACAGGCGATTACCAGCTTGGGGTACACCGGGCCCGCAGCAACATCGTTGACTCAAACCTTAACCGGTGGTGCTGATCTGGCCAGCGTGCAGTTGTCCGAAACCGGCGAGCTTTCCTTTGTTGTCGCCACTGACTTCGAAACGCCAGCGGATGCCGATGGCAATAACAGCTATCAGATTTCGGTCACCACTTCTGACGGTGTTAATCAGACCAGTCGCGATATTAACATCAATGTTATCGACGCCGTGGATGGGCCCTTTGCCATTGTTGAAGGGCAGCAGATGATTGCCAATTTGGCGTTTACCGACCCAGAAGCCACTCTGTTGACTCAAGTCCTAGTCGAAGGTGCTGATCAGGCCAGTTTACAGCTGAGCGAAACCGGCGAGCTCTCTTTCGTGATCGCCACTGACTTTGAAGCACCAGCGGATACCGATGGCAATAACAGCTATCAGATTTCGGTCATCACTTCTGACGGCGTTAATGAGACCAGTCGCGATATTAGCATTAATATTATCGACGCCGTGGATGGGCCCTTTGCCGTTGTTGAAGGGCTGCAGCTGATTGCCAGTTTAGGGTTTACTGACCCAGAAGCCGCTCTGTTGACTCAAGTCCTAGCCGAGGGTGATGATCAGGCCAGCTTACAGCTAAGCGAAACCGGCGAGCTATCCTTTGCGATAGCCACTGACTTTGAGACGCCTGCGGATGCCGATGGCAATAATAGCTACAACTTTTCGGTCATCACATCTGATGGCGTTAACCAGACCAGCCGCGCTATTACAGTCACTGTACTCAATGCTCTGGAAGGTCGCCTGATAGACGCTCCACTAGCGAGAAGTTCGGTATTTATCGATGCTGATGGCGACTTTGTTTTGGATGAGGGTGAGCGCTCGGTTATCACCGATGCAGAAGGCTTCTTTTCAATTCAGGACGTCGAGGTTTCATGCTTGGCACCTGTGGTCTGTGATACTCAATTGGTTGCTATTGGCGGCACCGACATAGCCACAGGCACTGACTTAGACGATTTGTTGTTATATGGCAGAAGCTTGGCTAACGAGGCGTTTAGTATCACGCCGATTAGCACGCTGCTAATGCAAAGTAATGATCCTCAGAGTCTGCTCGATGCTTTGGGGCTTGATTTAACTGCCGAAGAACTCGCCGCTATTGATCCTTGGCAGCTAGCCGAGAACGGCACTCAGCAGGGCACGTCACTGCTGCGCCTCAATCAGCAGGTGGCGAGCTTGATGCAATCCGCCCATAGCTTGATGGCTAACAACCCTGAAGTGCCACGGGCTGATCTGACGCTAGCATTAGTGGCGGCTCTAAGCGGCTATGCTGAGAGCGCGTTTACTGAACAGCAACTGATTATTGATCTGACTGATGATCTTGCAATTCAGGCTGTATTCGATGCCACAGTAGCCCAGTTAACACTCAGTAACCCAATTGACGATGCTGAGATCAGGGCTGTTGCTGAAGCCTTAGCGCTGGTCAATATAGTGATTGCCGATCCCGCCTTGGATCCTCTTGGCGAGGCCGCGGCGTCGATTGTTGGCCGTGTTCAAGTAGACCTGCAGGAGCAGATTGAACTGCTGGCAAACGATAGTACTAGCCTTAGTGAATTCGAATCTGCGACCGCTGCTGAGACGCTCTACGTGGATATTCCTCTGCTTGATCTGCTGCCCGATCTCGACGAAGACGGCGTCGCAGATATTGTTGATAGCGATGACGACGGCGATGGCGTCAAGGATAAAGCCGATGCGTTTCCCCGTGATAGTTCTGAGACCTTGGATACTGATGGCGATGGCCAGGGTAATAATGCCGACAATGATGATGATGGTGATGGGTCAGTTGATAGCCTAGACCCGCATCCTTTAGATCAGATGCTGACTCCACCCGTAGCTATTTTTACTGCCGATCGAATCAGCGGAGATGCGCCCCTTGAGGTGAGCTTTGACGCCAGTGAGAGTATTGCTGGCTATGGCGATGATGTTATTGAATTGTATGCCTGGAATTTTGATGATGGCAGTCAGGCGAATGGACAGCAGGTTGATCACGTATTTAACAGCGCTGGCATCTATACAGTCGAGTTGATCCTGACCAATAGCGACAAGCTTACTGAAACCGCCAGTGTTGAAATTGAGGCCATATATGTTCCCCAGGAGTTCTCTATCTCCGGCAGTATTGCGGTCAGTGAATCCTTGGCTGTTGACAGTGATGTCAACGATACTGGTTCGCCGCCGACTGGCAATAATAGCATTGCAAGCGCACAGCTAATCTTTAATCCGGCGACAGTCTCAGGCTATGTCAATGCCGCTGGAGACGGCGAATCGGGCAACTCCTATGTGGCCGGTGATGTGGATGATTATTTTGAAATAAATGCGCTTGGCGGTGAGATTATAAACCTTAATATGTCTGATCCCAGCAGCTCCGATCTTGATCTTGCTGTGTTTGATAGCAGCGGTGAGCTGGTTGATATTTCGTTGGGAGTGACCCGCTTCGAAAGCCTTAAGTTACCTGAAGAAGCCGGCATTTATTATATCAATGTCTATGTCTACGATAGAGGTGGCAGTACCTATCTATTGACAGTGGGTCAGGACACGAGTTTGGCAAGCAGCGGTTGGTCCACCGCCGATGATTTCGCCATCGGCGATGTCATTGTCAAACAACGAGCGTCAGCCACATCTAGAGCTGGTAGCTATATGGCACGACAGATACCGGCGATGAGTACGCGGAGAGCGGGTTCAACGGGTCCCACTCTGTATAGCTATGGCAATTCCATCACCCAATTGTCGCCCTCCACCAGGTCAGCTCGGGCTAAGGGCGTTAGAAGCGATAAACAATTAAAAGCCGATACGCTATTGGCGATCAAAAAAATCTCCCTACAATCCTCAGTCGAATATGCCGAGCCTAATTATCGCCGCACTAGACAGATCACCGAACCCAATGATGAGCGTTATGCGGTTCAGTGGCACTATCCAAAAATAAAACTGCCTGAAGCCTGGGATATTTTTACAGGCAGCGCCGAGGTCAAAGTGGCAGTAATCGATACTGGGGTATTTAACGCTCACCCAGATCTCGCAGACCGAATGTCAGACGATGGTTATGACTTTATTAATGACTTGGCTAATGCCGGCGACGGCGACGGTATTGATGCCGACGGCGATGATCCCGGTGATGGTCGCGACAACCCTCTCTGCGGCGATGACTCTTATGCCACCTCAAGCTTTCATGGCACCCATGTGGCGGGCACCATTGGTGCAACAAGCGATAACGAGCTGGGTGTTGCCGGCGTAACCTGGGCTACCGAAATTATGCCTCTGCGCGTGTTGGGCTGCCAGGGCGGCTACGATTTTGATATTGCCAACGCAATTCTCTATGCCGCTGGACTGGATAATCAATCTGGCATTATTGTCGAGGATCCCGCTGATATCGCCAATATGAGCCTTGGTGGTGGAGGTAGCAGTAATACCTTTGCCAATGCTATCGCTGACGCAAGAGCGGCTGGTTTAATTATCATCGCCGCTGCCGGCAATTCATCTACTTCAAGTCCGTTTTATCCTGCAGCCTACGAAGGTGTTATCTCTGTCTCAGCGTCCAATATTAACGATGAGTTGGCAGGATATTCAAATTACGGCAGCACCGTGGATGTCGCTGCTCCCGGCGGCGAGTACGGAGACGAAGATGGCGATGGTTATCAAGATTTAGTGATGAGCACACTGGCACGTATTGACGGCGGCGTTGTCGAGCCGACCTTTGCCGGCTATCAAGGCACCTCCATGGCCGCGCCCCACATGGCCGGGGTGGTGGCATTAGTCAAAGGTATCTATCCGCAACTTAACCCAGAGGACCTGGACGCCATTCTTCTAAGCGGTAATATTAGCGTTGATTTGGGCGACGTGGGTCGCGATGATGATTTTGGGCATGGGCGTATAGACGCATTGAAGGCCGTTAATTATGCCAGTCAACTGGCAAGTGGAGCGCCTATTCCCGTTACGCCCATATTGAGTTTTACCAATTCGAGTTTGAATTTTGGTCGATTGGCGACCGAAATAACGTTTAGCGCCTATAACAGTGGTAATGGCAGCTTAGAGATATCTTCTGCGACTGCCTCACAAGCCTATGTAGAGATTGTGGCGCCATCAGCCAGCGATGGCCTTGGCCTCTACACAGTCAGAATTGATAGATCGGATCTAGAGCCCGGCATCTACTCGGACAATGTTGTTTTTGTTTCAAATGCTGGCGAGGCTTTACTGTCAGTGATTTTTGAAGTGCGGAATCCAGGGCAGATTGATACAGGCGATGCCGGTGTTATCTATGTGTTGCTATACGATGTTGAAGCAGGTGAAACAGTTAACGTGGAGACGCTCAGCGGAGCGATTAATGGCGCCTATGGTTTCAGCTTTAATGCTTTAACGGGGGTTTATAATATAGTTGCTGGATCCGACACAGATAATGATGGTCTTATCTGTGGCCCAGGTGAAGCCTGCGGTATTTATCCGTTGCCCGACTCACCGAGCGATGTGTTATTAAATCAAGACCTCAGTGATATCGACTTTGGAATGGACTTTATTATTCCATCGGATGCCAATGGCACGCTGCGGATTCCTGTTGTTAAGTAGTGTCATTTTCAGTTGATAGCGGGTGTGGGTTTAGTTGATGCTAGGGGCTTCATTGGATCTGAAGGGCTGTAAGAAGGGCTGTTAACGAGGCCAGTGGAGTGCCTTTGGTAATTGAAGTGATCTGTGTTCTTTGGACGCTGGCAGGGGTCTTAGCCTGTTAGGGCGCTTACAGAAAGTGGCAGTTCCGTTTGGGCGTTCTGCGTACTGGGGGAGGGATTAATTGTTAACAGCCTATGGGCTGTTAACAAGTCCTACGGACCGCCTTTGGCGTCCAAAATGCTTTGCGTTTTGTCGAACCTGCTAGGGCTCACCCTATCCGGCCGCATACAAAAAAGGCCCCTTAAAAAGGGGCCTTTCTTTGTATGGCGGTGGGATAGGGATTCGAACCCTAGTTAGGCTATTAACCTAAGCCAGTTTTCAAGACTGGTGCATTCAACCGCTCTGCCATCCCACCTAATGAAGGCGCGATTATACAGCGCCTTTTTGCTAGGACAAGTACCAATTACGCTTGAGGACCTTTTTCAGCAGATTCTTTTGCTGTACCCGCGTCTAAAGGTGCGCTATCAGCCTTTGTGGCCTGAGTAGCTCGTTTTTTACGTGGGTCATTTGAGGCTCTGGCTACAGGTGCTTTTGGCTCTGCAGTCGGTGCTGGCTTGCTAGTGTCTAGTGCAACGGCTGCGGGTTTTTCAACTCGTTCAGTGCTGACCTTAACGTCGCTTACTGGCTTTGGCTTAAAGCGTGGATCATTGCTCGCTCTGGCGGTTCCAGATTCAGCAGGTTTAGCAGCCGCTTTTACTTCGACTTTAGGTGCTGCCTTTTCTGCAATTTCAGCTGAGGCCTTTTCAGGGGCTTTTGGCTTTTCGGCTGGTGCAGGAGCTTGAACAGGGGCTGTTGCTTGAGTAGGAGCTTCAGCTTGTTTAGGAGCTTCAGCTTGTTTAGGGGCTTCAGCTGCCTTAGGAACTTCAGCTTTTTTAGGAGCTTCAGCTGCCGCTGGTACTTCGCTAGCTGCTGCCGACGGTGCTGAATCAGCTTCAACTTTCTTTG
>Ga0302131_1001667_pt1 | contig 11935 bp, 3 predicted proteins | sample CB9_20m_MG_FD_203105 | JGI IMG/M metagenome (GOLD analysis project Ga0302131, IMG submission 203105) | Marine microbial communities from Western Arctic Ocean, Canada - CB9_20m | ecosystem: Environmental > Aquatic > Marine > Oceanic | place: Canada: Western Arctic Ocean | collected 2017-09-19
TCTCGAACAGGACAGTGAAACGCGTCAGCGCCGATGATAGTGCGGATTCCCGTGTGAAAGTAGGTCATCGTCAGGCTCTTACACCTAGACACGCCCCAGTCTGACGACTGGGGCGTTTCTTATTGCTTGCACTTGTTGCGCCTCTCACATGTTTGACGGGTGCATATAGTGTGGCGACAGGTTGGTTTGAGCGTGATGCTTAAACCACATGCAGATGGGTATATGCTTTGGGCATAGCTTTTTGAAGGTTGTGAAATATATTTCAATATATGTTTACAAGCACTCAAAAAAGTATGTCATAATCGAAGGCTTCGCTGATCGCGGTGAAGCTTACAAGATACGAGGATTTGCTGGCTCTTAATTGGGCTGAGCGGGTTCTAATTCAGAGTGGTTCATTAACAAACTACAGCCGATAAGTGTGGGCGTTTGGAGTTGGCGACGTGCTGACAGTTCTTAGGAACACAACAAACGCTCATTAGAATATTAAGTATATGAAGTTAATCACTTCATGTCAGTTTTATTGAGCAGCCAAGTTTACTTGGCAAACAATTCAAGATCGAACTAAAGAGTTTGATCCTGGCTCAGATTGAACGCTGGCGGTATGCTTTACACATGCAAGTCGAACGGCAGCATAGGTGCTTGCACCTGATGGCGAGTGGCGAACGGGTGAGTAATGCATCGGAACGTGCCCAATCGTGGGGGATAACGCAGCGAAAGCTGTGCTAATACCGCATACGATCTACGGATGAAAGCGGGGGACCTTCGGGCCTCGCGCGATTGGAGCGGCCGATGTTAGATTAGGTAGTTGGTGGGGTAAAGGCTCACCAAGCCGACGATCTATAGCTGGTCTGAGAGGACGACCAGCCACACTGGAACTGAGACACGGTCCAGACTCCTACGGGAGGCAGCAGTGGGGAATTTTGGACAATGGGCGAAAGCCTGATCCAGCAATACCGCGTGCAGGAAGAAGGCCTTCGGGTTGTAAACTGCTTTTGTACGGAACGAAAAGGTCTGCCTTAATACGGTGGGCTCATGACGGTACCGTAAGAATAAGCACCGGCTAACTACGTGCCAGCAGCCGCGGTAATACGTAGGGTGCGAGCGTTAATCGGAATTACTGGGCGTAAAGCGTGCGCAGGCGGCTTTGTAAGACAGACGTGAAATCCCCGGGCTCAACCTGGGAATTGCGTTTGTGACTGCAAGGCTAGAGTACGGTAGAGGGGGGTAGAATTCCGCGTGTAGCAGTGAAATGCGTAGATATGCGGAGGAACACCGATGGCGAAGGCAGCCCCCTGGACCTGTACTGACGCTCATGCACGAAAGCGTGGGGAGCAAACAGGATTAGATACCCTGGTAGTCCACGCCCTAAACGATGTCAACTGGTTGTTGGGAATTTACTTTCTCAGTAACGAAGCTAACGCGTGAAGTTGACCGCCTGGGGAGTACGGCCGCAAGGTTGAAACTCAAAGGAATTGACGGGGACCCGCACAAGCGGTGGATGATGTGGTTTAATTCGATGCAACGCGAAAAACCTTACCTACCCTTGACATGTACGGAACTTACCAGAGATGGTTTGGTGCTCGAAAGAGAGCCGTAACACAGGTGCTGCATGGCTGTCGTCAGCTCGTGTCGTGAGATGTTGGGTTAAGTCCCGCAACGAGCGCAACCCTTGTCATTAGTTGCTACATTTAGTTGGGCACTCTAATGAGACTGCCGGTGACAAACCGGAGGAAGGTGGGGATGACGTCAAGTCCTCATGGCCCTTATGGGTAGGGCTACACACGTCATACAATGGCTGGTACAAAGGGTCGCCAACCCGCGAGGGGGAGCTAATCCCATAAAGCCAGTCGTAGTCCGGATCGTAGTCTGCAACTCGACTACGTGAAGTCGGAATCGCTAGTAATCGTGGATCAGAATGTCACGGTGAATACGTTCCCGGGTCTTGTACACACCGCCCGTCACACCATGGGAGCGGGTCTCGCCAGAAGTAGTTAGCCTAACCGCAAGGGGGGCGATTACCACGGCGGGGTTCGTGACTGGGGTGAAGTCGTAACAAGGTAGCCGTATCGGAAGGTGCGGCTGGATCACCTCCTTTCTGGAAACATCAGACGATCCAATTGCATGCGTCCACACTTATCGGTTGTTCAAGAGATGTCATGGACGTTTCGGCGCAAGCCACTCTGTTCATTGATTGTTCTGGGTCTGTAGCTCAGCTGGTTAGAGCACTGTGTTGATAACGCAGGGGTCGTTGGTTCGAGTCCAACCAGACCCACCAGTGCGCATCTCTTGTCAAATAGTTTGGGGGATTAGCTCAGCTGGGAGAGCACCTGCTTTGCAAGCAGGGGGTCGTCGGTTCGATCCCGTCATCCTCCACCACTTATCCTAGTCATTCTCTTGTTGTGTTCTTAGTAGTTCACGCAATTGGTGTGACCTTGCTTGTCGGCTGTAACGTTGGCCACTTGGTCTCGTTGTGAGCTAATAACAAAGCTGCTTCTAGAAAGACTATATGTCTTTGAAGCATTTTTGTTATTGGTTAATCTTGATTAATCAATGTAGTTGTTAGGCTTTGCTTAATGACACGGCTGTTCTTTAAAAATTCATAGAGTCGAAATCAGCGTTGCTGGTGGAAGATGCACATTCGTAAAGGTTTTATGCATCACCGAGCCACCAGTAACATTTTTTTGATTGCGTCAACGAATATTTCAATTCGCATACAGTTCTGAACGTGAACTGCGAATTGAATACGGCATAAATAACGTGAAATACGTTCCTTGATGTGTAGCTTTAATGCTCTTTCTGAATCTGTTGAGAGATAGGTTCGAGAAGAGGTCAAAGTTATAGGGTCAAGTGAATAAGAGCATACGGTGGATGCCTAGGCGATGATAGGCGATGAAAGACGTGATAGCCTGCGAAAAGCTTCGGGGAGCTGGCAAATAAGCTTTGATCCGGAGGTGTCTGAATGGGGAAACCCACCCTTAGGGGTATCTCATACTGAATACATAGGTATGTGAGGCAAACCGAGTGAACTGAAACATCTAAGTAGCTCGAGGAAAAGAAATCAACCGAGATTCCGAAAGTAGTGGCGAGCGAAATTGGAAGAGCCTGTTAATGATAGCGCGATGTTTAACGGAACCGTTTGGAAATGCGGACCATAGTGGGTGATAGTCCCGTACGTGAAAAGCAATGCGTGATACTAAGTTAACGACAAGTAGGGCGGAACACGTGTAATTCTGTTTGAATATGGGGGGACCATCCTCCAAGGCTAAATACTCATCATCGACCGATAGTGAACTAGTACCGTGAGGGAAAGGCGAAAAGAACCCCGGGAGGGGAGTGAAATAGATCCTGAAACCGTATGCTTACAAAAAGTAGGAGCAGACTTGTTCTGTGACTGCGTACCTTTTGTATAATGGGTCAGCGACTTACATTCAGTGGCAAGCTTAACCGAATAGGGAAGGCGTAGGGAAACCGAGTCCGAATAGGGCGAATTAGTCGCTGGGTGTAGACCCGAAACCAAGTGATCTATCCATGGCCAGGATGAAGGTGCCGTAACAGGTACTGGAGGTCCGAACCGACTAATGTTGCAAAATTAGCGGATGAGCTGTGGATAGGGGTGAAAGGCTAAACAAACTTGGAAATAGCTGGTTCTCTCCGAAAACTATTTAGGTAGTGCCTCAAGTATTACCGACGGGGGTAGAGCACTGTTTTGGCTAGGGGGTCATGGCGACTTACCAAACCAAGGCAAACTCCGAATACCGTCGAGTACAGCTTGGGAGACAGAGCACCGGGTGCTAACGTCCGGACTCAAGAGGGAAACAACCCAGACCGCCAGCTAAGGTCCCTAAAATTGGCTAAGTGGGAAACGAAGTGGGAAGGCTAAAACAGTCAGGATGTTGGCTTAGAAGCAGCCATCATTTAAAGAAAGCGTAATAGCTCACTGATCGAGTCGTCCTGCGCGGAAGATGTAACGGGGCTAAGCCAGTTACCGAAGCTGCGGATGTGCAATTTATTGCACGTGGTAGGAGAGCGTTCTGTAAGCCTGTGAAGGTGGATTGTGAAGTCTGCTGGAGGTATCAGAAGTGCGAATGCTGACATGAGTAGCGTTAAAGGGGGTGAAAAGCCCCCTCGCCGAAAGCGCAAGGTTTCCTACGCAACGTTCATCGGCGTAGGGTGAGTCGGCCCCTAAGGCGAGGCAGAGATGCGTAGCTGATGGGAAACAGGTCAATATTCCTGTACCGATTACAAGTGCGATGTGGGGACGGAGAAGGTTAGCTCAGCCAACTGTTGGATATGTTGGTTCAAGCCTGTAGTCATGCCTGGTAGGCAAATCCGCCGGGCTAAGATGAGGGGTGATAACGAGGGTGCTTGCACCTGAAGTGAGTAATACCATGCTTCCAGGAAAAGCCACTAAGCTTCAGCTTGTAACGACCGTACCGCAAACCGACACTGGTGCGCGAGATGAGTATTCTAAGGCGCTTGAGAGAACTCTGGAGAAGGAACTCGGCAAATTGACACCGTAACTTCGGGAGAAGGTGTGCCCTGAGTAAGTGAAGAACTTCGCGTTTGGAGCTAAAAGGGGTTGCAAAGAATTGGTGGCTGCGACTGTTTATTAAAAACACAGCACTCTGCAAACACGAAAGTGGACGTATAGGGTGTGACGCCTGCCCGGTGCTGGAAGATTAATTGATGGGGTGCAAGCTCTTGATCGAAGTCCCAGTAAACGGCGGCCGTAACTATAACGGTCCTAAGGTAGCGAAATTCCTTGTCGGGTAAGTTCCGACCTGCACGAATGGCGTAACGATGGCCACACTGTCTCCTCCAGAGACTCAGCGAAGTTGAAATGTTTGTGATGATGCAATCTCCCCGCGGAAAGACGGAAAGACCCCATGAACCTTTACTGTAGCTTTGTATTGGACTTTGAACAGATCTGTGTAGGATAGGTGGGAGGCTTTGAAGCGTGGTCGCTAGATCATGTGGAGCCAACGTTGAAATACCACCCTGGTGTGTTTGAGGTTCTAACCTAGGTCCATTATCTGGATCGGGGACAGTGCATGGTAGGCAGTTTGACTGGGGCGGTCTCCTCCCAAAGTGTAACGGAGGAGTTCGAAGGTACGCTAGTTACGGTCGGACATCGTGACGATAGTGCAATGGCATAAGCGTGCTTAACTGCGAGACTGACAAGTCGAGCAGGTGCGAAAGCAGGACATAGTGATCCGGTGGTTCTGAATGGAAGGGCCATCGCTCAACGGATAAAAGGTACTCTGGGGATAACAGGCTGATACCGCCCAAGAGTTCATATCGACGGCGGTGTTTGGCACCTCGATGTCGGCTCATCTCATCCTGGGGCTGTAGCCGGTCCCAAGGGTATGGCTGTTCGCCATTTAAAGAGGTACGTGAGCTGGGTTTAAAACGTCGTGAGACAGTTTGGTCCCTATCTTCCGTGGGCGCTGCAGATTTGAAGAAGCCTGCTCCTAGTACGAGAGGACCGGAGTGGACACACCTCTGGTGTATCGGTTGTCACGCCAGTGGCATTGCCGAGTAGCTAAGTGTGGAAGAGATAACCGCTGAAAGCATCTAAGCGGGAAACTCGTTCTAAGATGAGATCTGCCGGGGCCTTGAGCCCCCTAAAGAGTCGTTCAAGACCAGGACGTTGATAGGCTGGGTGTGGAAGTGCAGCAATGCATTAAGCTAACCAGTACTAATTGCTCGTGAGGCTTGACCCTATAACTTTGATGGTGTTGTGAGCGGCTTGTAGGAGCCGTGACAACGAGGTCCATTGAAAAGAGACATATTGGGACGTATATTGGCTTATTGAGTTGGTGAAAACTGGCTGAGTGGGTTGAGGTTCTAGTTGTTTATGCCAATTTGTTGGCTGCAATCAAAAAATACAGATTTCGATTCTATGAACTCGTTCGCTATGTTGTGATGTACAACATGGTGAGCAACCGTTTATGCCTGATGACCATAGCGACGTGGTACCACTCCTTCCCATCTCGAACAGGACAGTGAAACGCGTCAGCGCCGATGATAGTGCGGATTCCCGTGTGAAAGTAGGTCATCGTCAGGCTCTTACACCTAGACACGCCCCAGTCTGACGACTGGGGCGTTTCTTATTGCTTGCACTTGTTGCGCCTCTCACATGTTTGACGGGTGCATATAGTGTGGCGACAGGTTGGTTTGAGCGTGATGCTTAAACCACATGCAGATGGGTATATGCTTTGGGCATAGCTTTTTGAAGGTTGTGAAATATATTTCAATATATGTTTACAAGCACTCAAAAAAGTATGTCATAATCGAAGGCTTCGCTGATCGCGGTGAAGCTTACAAGATACGAGGATTTGCTGGCTCTTAATTGGGCTGAGCGGGTTCTAATTCAGAGTGGTTCATTAACAAACTACAGCCGATAAGTGTGGGCGTTTGGAGTTGGCGACGTGCTGACAGTTCTTAGGAACACAACAAACGCTCATTAGAATATTAAGTATATGAAGTTAATCACTTCATGTCAGTTTTATTGAGCAGCCAAGTTTACTTGGCAAACAATTCAAGATCGAACTAAAGAGTTTGATCCTGGCTCAGATTGAACGCTGGCGGTATGCTTTACACATGCAAGTCGAACGGCAGCATAGGTGCTTGCACCTGATGGCGAGTGGCGAACGGGTGAGTAATGCATCGGAACGTGCCCAATCGTGGGGGATAACGCAGCGAAAGCTGTGCTAATACCGCATACGATCTACGGATGAAAGCGGGGGACCTTCGGGCCTCGCGCGATTGGAGCGGCCGATGTTAGATTAGGTAGTTGGTGGGGTAAAGGCTCACCAAGCCGACGATCTATAGCTGGTCTGAGAGGACGACCAGCCACACTGGAACTGAGACACGGTCCAGACTCCTACGGGAGGCAGCAGTGGGGAATTTTGGACAATGGGCGAAAGCCTGATCCAGCAATACCGCGTGCAGGAAGAAGGCCTTCGGGTTGTAAACTGCTTTTGTACGGAACGAAAAGGTCTGCCTTAATACGGTGGGCTCATGACGGTACCGTAAGAATAAGCACCGGCTAACTACGTGCCAGCAGCCGCGGTAATACGTAGGGTGCGAGCGTTAATCGGAATTACTGGGCGTAAAGCGTGCGCAGGCGGCTTTGTAAGACAGACGTGAAATCCCCGGGCTCAACCTGGGAATTGCGTTTGTGACTGCAAGGCTAGAGTACGGTAGAGGGGGGTAGAATTCCGCGTGTAGCAGTGAAATGCGTAGATATGCGGAGGAACACCGATGGCGAAGGCAGCCCCCTGGACCTGTACTGACGCTCATGCACGAAAGCGTGGGGAGCAAACAGGATTAGATACCCTGGTAGTCCACGCCCTAAACGATGTCAACTGGTTGTTGGGAATTTACTTTCTCAGTAACGAAGCTAACGCGTGAAGTTGACCGCCTGGGGAGTACGGCCGCAAGGTTGAAACTCAAAGGAATTGACGGGGACCCGCACAAGCGGTGGATGATGTGGTTTAATTCGATGCAACGCGAAAAACCTTACCTACCCTTGACATGTACGGAACTTACCAGAGATGGTTTGGTGCTCGAAAGAGAGCCGTAACACAGGTGCTGCATGGCTGTCGTCAGCTCGTGTCGTGAGATGTTGGGTTAAGTCCCGCAACGAGCGCAACCCTTGTCATTAGTTGCTACATTTAGTTGGGCACTCTAATGAGACTGCCGGTGACAAACCGGAGGAAGGTGGGGATGACGTCAAGTCCTCATGGCCCTTATGGGTAGGGCTACACACGTCATACAATGGCTGGTACAAAGGGTCGCCAACCCGCGAGGGGGAGCTAATCCCATAAAGCCAGTCGTAGTCCGGATCGTAGTCTGCAACTCGACTACGTGAAGTCGGAATCGCTAGTAATCGTGGATCAGAATGTCACGGTGAATACGTTCCCGGGTCTTGTACACACCGCCCGTCACACCATGGGAGCGGGTCTCGCCAGAAGTAGTTAGCCTAACCGCAAGGGGGGCGATTACCACGGCGGGGTTCGTGACTGGGGTGAAGTCGTAACAAGGTAGCCGTATCGGAAGGTGCGGCTGGATCACCTCCTTTCTGGAAACATCAGACGATCCAATTGCATGCGTCCACACTTATCGGTTGTTCAAGAGATGTCATGGACGTTTCGGCGCAAGCCACTCTGTTCATTGATTGTTCTGGGTCTGTAGCTCAGCTGGTTAGAGCACTGTGTTGATAACGCAGGGGTCGTTGGTTCGAGTCCAACCAGACCCACCAGTGCGCATCTCTTGTCAAATAGTTTGGGGGATTAGCTCAGCTGGGAGAGCACCTGCTTTGCAAGCAGGGGGTCGTCGGTTCGATCCCGTCATCCTCCACCACTTATCCTAGTCATTCTCTTGTTGTGTTCTTAGTAGTTCACGCAATTGGTGTGACCTTGCTTGTCGGCTGTAACGTTGGCCACTTGGTCTCGTTGTGAGCTAATAACAAAGCTGCTTCTAGAAAGACTATATGTCTTTGAAGCATTTTTGTTATTGGTTAATCTTGATTAATCAATGTAGTTGTTAGGCTTTGCTTAATGACACGGCTGTTCTTTAAAAATTCATAGAGTCGAAATCAGCGTTGCTGGTGGAAGATGCACATTCGTAAAGGTTTTATGCATCACCGAGCCACCAGTAACATTTTTTTGATTGCGTCAACGAATATTTCAATTCGCATACAGTTCTGAACGTGAACTGCGAATTGAATACGGCATAAATAACGTGAAATACGTTCCTTGATGTGTAGCTTTAATGCTCTTTCTGAATCTGTTGAGAGATAGGTTCGAGAAGAGGTCAAAGTTATAGGGTCAAGTGAATAAGAGCATACGGTGGATGCCTAGGCGATGATAGGCGATGAAAGACGTGATAGCCTGCGAAAAGCTTCGGGGAGCTGGCAAATAAGCTTTGATCCGGAGGTGTCTGAATGGGGAAACCCACCCTTAGGGGTATCTCATACTGAATACATAGGTATGTGAGGCAAACCGAGTGAACTGAAACATCTAAGTAGCTCGAGGAAAAGAAATCAACCGAGATTCCGAAAGTAGTGGCGAGCGAAATTGGAAGAGCCTGTTAATGATAGCGCGATGTTTAACGGAACCGTTTGGAAATGCGGACCATAGTGGGTGATAGTCCCGTACGTGAAAAGCAATGCGTGATACTAAGTTAACGACAAGTAGGGCGGAACACGTGTAATTCTGTTTGAATATGGGGGGACCATCCTCCAAGGCTAAATACTCATCATCGACCGATAGTGAACTAGTACCGTGAGGGAAAGGCGAAAAGAACCCCGGGAGGGGAGTGAAATAGATCCTGAAACCGTATGCTTACAAAAAGTAGGAGCAGACTTGTTCTGTGACTGCGTACCTTTTGTATAATGGGTCAGCGACTTACATTCAGTGGCAAGCTTAACCGAATAGGGAAGGCGTAGGGAAACCGAGTCCGAATAGGGCGAATTAGTCGCTGGGTGTAGACCCGAAACCAAGTGATCTATCCATGGCCAGGATGAAGGTGCCGTAACAGGTACTGGAGGTCCGAACCGACTAATGTTGCAAAATTAGCGGATGAGCTGTGGATAGGGGTGAAAGGCTAAACAAACTTGGAAATAGCTGGTTCTCTCCGAAAACTATTTAGGTAGTGCCTCAAGTATTACCGACGGGGGTAGAGCACTGTTTTGGCTAGGGGGTCATGGCGACTTACCAAACCAAGGCAAACTCCGAATACCGTCGAGTACAGCTTGGGAGACAGAGCACCGGGTGCTAACGTCCGGACTCAAGAGGGAAACAACCCAGACCGCCAGCTAAGGTCCCTAAAATTGGCTAAGTGGGAAACGAAGTGGGAAGGCTAAAACAGTCAGGATGTTGGCTTAGAAGCAGCCATCATTTAAAGAAAGCGTAATAGCTCACTGATCGAGTCGTCCTGCGCGGAAGATGTAACGGGGCTAAGCCAGTTACCGAAGCTGCGGATGTGCAATTTATTGCACGTGGTAGGAGAGCGTTCTGTAAGCCTGTGAAGGTGGATTGTGAAGTCTGCTGGAGGTATCAGAAGTGCGAATGCTGACATGAGTAGCGTTAAAGGGGGTGAAAAGCCCCCTCGCCGAAAGCGCAAGGTTTCCTACGCAACGTTCATCGGCGTAGGGTGAGTCGGCCCCTAAGGCGAGGCAGAGATGCGTAGCTGATGGGAAACAGGTCAATATTCCTGTACCGATTACAAGTGCGATGTGGGGACGGAGAAGGTTAGCTCAGCCAACTGTTGGATATGTTGGTTCAAGCCTGTAGTCATGCCTGGTAGGCAAATCCGCCGGGCTAAGATGAGGGGTGATAACGAGGGTGCTTGCACCTGAAGTGAGTAATACCATGCTTCCAGGAAAAGCCACTAAGCTTCAGCTTGTAACGACCGTACCGCAAACCGACACTGGTGCGCGAGATGAGTATTCTAAGGCGCTTGAGAGAACTCTGGAGAAGGAACTCGGCAAATTGACACCGTAACTTCGGGAGAAGGTGTGCCCTGAGTAAGTGAAGAACTTCGCGTTTGGAGCTAAAAGGGGTTGCAAAGAATTGGTGGCTGCGACTGTTTATTAAAAACACAGCACTCTGCAAACACGAAAGTGGACGTATAGGGTGTGACGCCTGCCCGGTGCTGGAAGATTAATTGATGGGGTGCAAGCTCTTGATCGAAGTCCCAGTAAACGGCGGCCGTAACTATAACGGTCCTAAGGTAGCGAAATTCCTTGTCGGGTAAGTTCCGACCTGCACGAATGGCGTAACGATGGCCACACTGTCTCCTCCAGAGACTCAGCGAAGTTGAAATGTTTGTGATGATGCAATCTCCCCGCGGAAAGACGGAAAGACCCCATGAACCTTTACTGTAGCTTTGTATTGGACTTTGAACAGATCTGTGTAGGATAGGTGGGAGGCTTTGAAGCGTGGTCGCTAGATCATGTGGAGCCAACGTTGAAATACCACCCTGGTGTGTTTGAGGTTCTAACCTAGGTCCATTATCTGGATCGGGGACAGTGCATGGTAGGCAGTTTGACTGGGGCGGTCTCCTCCCAAAGTGTAACGGAGGAGTTCGAAGGTACGCTAGTTACGGTCGGACATCGTGACGATAGTGCAATGGCATAAGCGTGCTTAACTGCGAGACTGACAAGTCGAGCAGGTGCGAAAGCAGGACATAGTGATCCGGTGGTTCTGAATGGAAGGGCCATCGCTCAACGGATAAAAGGTACTCTGGGGATAACAGGCTGATACCGCCCAAGAGTTCATATCGACGGCGGTGTTTGGCACCTCGATGTCGGCTCATCTCATCCTGGGGCTGTAGCCGGTCCCAAGGGTATGGCTGTTCGCCATTTAAAGAGGTACGTGAGCTGGGTTTAAAACGTCGTGAGACAGTTTGGTCCCTATCTTCCGTGGGCGCTGCAGATTTGAAGAAGCCTGCTCCTAGTACGAGAGGACCGGAGTGGACACACCTCTGGTGTATCGGTTGTCACGCCAGTGGCATTGCCGAGTAGCTAAGTGTGGAAGAGATAACCGCTGAAAGCATCTAAGCGGGAAACTCGTTCTAAGATGAGATCTGCCGGGGCCTTGAGCCCCCTAAAGAGTCGTTCAAGACCAGGACGTTGATAGGCTGGGTGTGGAAGTGCAGCAATGCATTAAGCTAACCAGTACTAATTGCTCGTGAGGCTTGACCCTATAACTTTGATGGTGTTGTGAGCGGCTTGTAGGAGCCGTGACAACGAGGTCCATTGAAAAGAGACATATTGGGACGTATATTGGCTTATTGAGTTGGTGAAAACTGGCTGAGTTGGTTGAGGTTCTAGTTGTTTATGCCAATTTGTTGGCTGCAATCAAAAAATACAGATTTCGATTCTATGAATTTGTTCGCTATGTTGTGATGTACAACATGGTGAGCA
>Ga0302131_1001676_pt1 | contig 11902 bp, 10 predicted proteins | sample CB9_20m_MG_FD_203105 | JGI IMG/M metagenome (GOLD analysis project Ga0302131, IMG submission 203105) | Marine microbial communities from Western Arctic Ocean, Canada - CB9_20m | ecosystem: Environmental > Aquatic > Marine > Oceanic | place: Canada: Western Arctic Ocean | collected 2017-09-19
TAGTGCTGTACCAATGCATGGCAACAAAGCACTTATTCCCGGGAAAACCGTTGCTTCATCGTAAAGAAAAATAGAATATGTGACCATACTTAAACCGATCAAAAGGATCAGCTCTAGTAACCAACCTTCCTTCGGCTGTTTTTTTACCAACCAAACTAGGATGGCACCAATTGAAAATTCAAATACTCTGAATGGTGTTAAGAAAAATGTAGCGTCAGCATAACCAGAAATTAGTAATTGACAGAAATAAAAGCTCAATAACCCCACTACAACTATTAGTATGGGTAGACCAACCTTCCTTGATACAAAACATCCTATTAGAAAAGGCCAAATAAAATAAAACTGTTCCTCCACCCCTAGTGACCATGTATGCAGTAAGGGCTTCAGTGAAGATGTTGTTTCAAAATAACCACTTTCAGAATAAAAAAAAAGATTTGAGAAAGACAAAACCGCATGCAGCAAAGAGCCCCCATAGCTGACAAGCTGCTGTGGTGATAAAAACCATGCTGCCAACACAGTAGTACAAAATAAAGTGAAAAACATTGCCGGCAATAAACGGCGAGCACGTCGCAAGTAAAATCGCCCAAAGTCCACTTTACTATTTTTTTCTACTTCGTTGACTAGCAATCGAGTTATTAGGAAACCACTGATTACAAAAAAGACATCAACACCAACATACCCACCACTAAAAATGGAAAACCCTGCATGAAACAATATTACCGCCATTACCGCGATAGATCGTAAGCCATCGATTTCTGGCTGATAAAATTTAACTTCAGGTAATTTTTTTTCTATCATAGCTATTCACTGCGCTTAGCAACTTTTTTATCTCTATGCAAAGACAGTGGAAGTTCGCCACGTATAGTATCAAACTGCATTGAGGAGAGAATAGTTGATAAACTTTTCCAAGCCGAATCAATACCCCATTGCTGCTTTGAAAAAGTCAAAGCATTAGTACTTATAGTTTGCCATAGGGACTCACTTTCATAGATCATAGCAATCATATCAATATAATTATCAACACTGTCAGCAACTAAAACATTTTGGCCATGGCTGAGTGACATGCCTTCAACCGCAACCGATGAGGCAACAACCGGCAAACCAGCTACCATTGCCGATCCAATCTTACCTTTAATTCCAGCACCAAACCTTATTGGGGCCACAGAAACACGCATGGAATCTAACAAAGGGCCCAGCTCATCAACAAAACCAGTAATCAGAACGTCATCACATGCTAGTACCTTGATCTCCTTGGGTACGTTACTACCCACCACATGGAAACGCACATTGGGTAGGCGCTCACGCAAACCTGGCATAATGTCGGCTACAAAATACTGTACAGCATCGACATTAGGCGAATGGTCATAACCACCGACGAATACAACATCTTTTCTTTGAGAAAAAGCAACATCTGAGCCAGTAACGTCTAATACTAATGGAAATAAATGAATATTCTCTTTTGGAAAGTCTTTAAGCAGAAGTTGCAACTCAATCGTGCTATGAACAATTGTCGCGTCAGCTTCACCAAAAGCACGATACTCTTGGAGCTTCATTAATTCTGCGGCCTGGAGCTTGTTATTATCTGATTTTAACTCGGCCTCACGCTTCATTCGCAAAAAGTGTAAATCTACTGGGCTAAAAAGCAACTTGATTTTGGGACAGTAGCGACGCAAAGTATTCGCATGCCGCTCCATTACAGCTGAGCGATAAAGAAAAGCTAAGTCATACCGACTACCAAATTTTTTCAAATGATCTTTTACACTAAAGATATAGGGTTTATAAAGAACTTCGACACCAACTTTTTGCAAGGCATTGGTATATTCTGGGATATATAGCAAGTTGTCTTCTGCAATAAAAGTCACTTGGAAGCCCATCTCGCGCAACAACAGCATCTGATTAAAGACTATAACTGAACCGGCATCTTGATTAGCTTTAGGCGTGCAGTGGTCTATTACAAGGACTCGGCGAGTGGCCATTCGATCCTTGGCTTGATCAATCATCTCACCTGGAATTTGGTGTTTTGATAATCTACCTTGCCACCGGGTGAACAATTTTTTCATGTTTTCAACTTGATAGGACTTAGCGCCCGCGCCGTTGACATCAGTCCCTGACGTTATTCCTTCGTAGTGAATAATCGTCGACATAGGTTGGTATATTACCCGATAGCCTTGATCTCTTATTTTCAAAGCCAGGTCGGCATCCTCACAATAAGCTGGGGCATAGTGAGAATCAAAACCGCCCAATTTTTCAAATAAGAACCTCGGTACCATTATAGATGCGCCTGAGCAATAATCCACTTCACGTGCATAATTATAAATTGGGAGGCTTGGATCCTGTAGTTTACCAAAATTCCAAGCACTACCATCTTTCCAAATAATTCCACCTGCTTCTTGTAAACGGCCGTCAGGATAAATTAGTTTCGATCCTACAAAACCTGTACCAGGAAAGTCATGAAAGCTTTGCAACAATGCATCCATCCAATCATTTGTCACTTCAGTATCATTATTAAGAAAATATAAATATTCGCCTTTTGCAATATTGGCACCTATGTTGCAAGCACCAATAAAGCCTTTATTACTATTGTTCTTAACAAGAGTTACTCCTCTAACAAATTCCAAAATAGTTGCTGTATTATCTGGCGAACAATCATCAACGATGACTACTTCAAAGTCGACACTCGGTGTATTAGCGGCTATAGATGCAAGGCACTGTAAGGTAAAACCAATTTCCCCATAAACAGGGATTATCACCGATACCAGGGGGGCGAGAGAGTGTGAAATAGTAATAGTTTTGGCAAAATCTTCGTGTGTTTGAAAGCTCGGCAGCATTCCATACTGAGGTGTCCATAGGTTGTTCTGAACCTTAGTCTTTGTAATGAGCTTGAAGTAATATTTCAAGAAAACGCTGCGAAGTATCGCCTTGGTTTTATTATTAATGGGGAGAGCATAGAAGACTCTTTTGCCAAAAAATAACCCTGCTTTAGAGTACCGCTTAAATTGCTGAGAAGGTGAACTAACCCAACGCCTTACTTCTCGTAAAGGTTTTGTAAGCTTCCAGGAAGAACTGTTTAGAATCGTTTTAAATTTGAATTTCTCTTCCTCTATCAGCCCATAAAGATATTTTTTTTCAGTAATGAGTCCATCAACCTGTTCATCTTGCTTAACAACTAGCTGATTAAGGCCTATGATCTGCTCGTCTAATGCATCAATATTTAAACGTAGTTCATCATTTAATGCATCAATATTTAAACGTAGTTCATCATTTTCCATGTTATGCAAAGATAAATAGAGGCTCAACAGATTTAGATCATCTCTCCATCTAGTAAATAAAGATTTCATTTCGGGCGAAAAAGAAGACTGAGTTGATAATGTGTACTCGGAAAGTCTAACATAAACCTCTTTGACCAACATCGGGACATTGGGCTCTCTTTTGAGCTGTTCAATACTGTATTTAGTGTTTCTCAAATTATTCTTTAAAAAATTACTGGTATATTCCTCTAGCTCACGCAGATCAGTATTCAGACCTAACATAGCTGAAATTTTTGACAGCTCCCTTACCGGTGAGCTAATTAAATTATCATAATCGATCAATACCACTTCAAAATCCACAACTACAACGAGGCTTCTAACCACAGATTCCAACCACAAGAGATAACTTTTTTCCCTGTCAAAATCGTCTCGCTTCTTAAGTGATTCGACCACACTCATAGGGTTTCGAATTGACACCACGAATTGCGTAGGGAAATCACATCCATCAAAAACTTTTAACCAAAAAGGGAGTAGTTTTGTTACTCTAGGATCTTTAAAACCAAAAACACCATACAACTCAATTTTTTCAGCAAGCATTTCCAATGCTCGTATTTGGTAACCTTTTTCAATTAACTTATCAACCATTGCAGGGGTTACAATAGATAAAGAATCCCAGCTAAGCCCAATAGCAGTTAACATTTCTATATTAAGAGCATTGAGATCAATATCCTCCCAAAACCCTTTTGGATTAACTCCTTCAACTGGAGGCATTAAATTACTACCAAGGTTAACACTCATTACCTGTAATGCCCGTGTAATTGCACTGGTGCCACTGCGATGCATTCCCAAAATAACAATCAGTTTTCTATTTACAATTTCCACAAATAACCCGTTCTTTAGTCTTGCGCTTGTTGTAGTTCAATTTCTGGATGGCAGTCAAAGTCAACTAAACCTGTTGCCAAACTTTCCGTATCAGACTGTACCCTGAACATAGCAATATCAATTAAACGATGCAGAAATGTTTCGCTACCATCCACATCACCCACAACACCTGCATTCAGAAAATACACGCCCGGGTTCAACGCACAGCGGAAACGAAAGTCGATATGATAGTTTGATCCCGCTTCAACATAAGACAAACTCTTTCGCGTTGAACATGCCGATGCACATCCACCTAACTCAACCCCGGATGTAGTCTTTATAACCATGCCAAACCGAAGATTGCAGGCGCTTTTGGTAAACCGAACCGCGTAGGTATACCGATAAGTCTTGCCTCGCACCAACTCGTTGACTTGTTCACCAGACAACGTCAGTACAGCGGGCGAGTCAATATAGGCCCCGTGGGATTCATACACAATCGTGCTGCTCGGTTTAAGATGCGGATCAAAATTTTCTTGGGGTTCTTCTAGTTTTTCACCTGGCAGTATGTCTAGCTGTGCTCCTTGTTCTGCTCCATGGCTAGCAACAACTGCATGCTCATCCATCTGGCAAATTTGTTCGCGAATACTTTCTCGTTTTTCTGCTGGTGCATAAAGCAGTTTTTGATAACGGCCCACTATCTGTTTAGGTGCACCGACAGTCAGTTTTTCTCCTGAGTCTATGAGCATTGCACGATCGCATAACTCAACAATCGTGGAGCCAGAATGTGACACGAACAGGATCGTAGCCCCTTTATTTTTGATGGCTTCAATGCGGGAAAAACATTTTCGCTGGAATAGTTCGTCGCCCACTGAGAGCGCTTCATCGACGATGAGAATTTCCGGATCAACATTGACAGCCACCGCAAACGCTAACCGTAACATCATACCGCTGGAATAAGTCTTTACTGGTTGCTCGATGAAAAGTCCAATATCGGCAAAAGAAGCAATATCATCAAAGCGCGAGTTAATTTCATCGTTACTCAATCCCAGCACGGCGGCATTCATATATATGTTTTCACGCCCCGTGAACTCGGGATTGAAGCCAGAACCTAGCTCCAACAGTGCTGCAACGCGGCCATTGGTTTGTATACTTCCGTTGGTGGGAGTCAGAGTACCGCAGATCATTTGCAGCAGCGTAGATTTACCCGATCCGTTGAGCCCAATGATGCCGACGGTTTCACCTTTCTTAACTTCAAACGAAATGTCTTTCAGGGCCGAAAACTTACGGAAATACTGCCTAGGAGCCTTGCCCAATAAACTACTCAATCGCGGCATCACAAATTGTTTAAGCCGATCACGCGGTGTATTGTAAACCTCATAGCATTTACTGAGATTAGTGACACGAATGGCAAAATCATCAAAGGACATCAGCAAACCCCTTGCGTGTTTTCTGAAACCAAGCATAACCCAACCAAGCCACAACGGTAGCTATAAGCATATAAATCCCGAGACCCGACCAATTAGGCAGATGCCCAAAGATTAATACTGCACGCGATTGCTCGATAATAAAAGTAAGCGGATTTGCCAAAATAAATGGGTGATACTTTTCCGGCAACGCAGACAGTGGGAAAAACACTGGTGACATAAACAACATAACGGTTGTGATAATGCCGATAGTCTGTCCGACATCTCTGATGAAGACACCTATGGAGGCAAGCATCCAAGCTAACCCTATAACCAGCGTTGCCAGCGGCAACATAACAAAAGGAATAAGGATTATTGTCCACGGTAAATAACCATTAATAGCAACAGAAACGAGGAGTAATACTAGAAGACTTATCACACTATGGAAGATAGCTGCCACAATACTTATCATCGGTAATATTTCTAATGGGAAAACCACCTTTTTTACGTAATTAACGTTACTTAAAATCAGGCTTGGTGAACGGTTGAGCACTTCGGCGAGTAACCCATGCATAATCAAGCCTACAAATAGCACTAGTGCAAAACTAGTTTTACTTTCGTCACCGTCGACGCCCCACTTGGCCTTAAATACGACAGAAAAAACAAACGTATAAACAGCCAGCATAAGCACCGGATTTATGAACGACCATAAAAGTCCCATGACAGAGCCCTTATATCGCCCAACCACTTCACGCCAAGCCATTTGTTTTATCAGCTGCCGGTGCAGCCAGAGACTCTTTCCTAACGACAACAAGGAAGTCGGTTGCGGTGCATGTGGGTTCAAGTAAACACCTCTGCAACATTTAACAAAAAACCTTGCTTATCTTTACTTGATAGCTGTGGTTCACATTCAAATGGCCAATTAATGTCAATATCAGGATCATTCCACATAATGCAGCGCTCATATTCTGGCGCGTAGTAATTGTTTGTTTTATATAAAAATTCTGCTGTTTCAGATAGCGTTACGAAGCCATGAGCAAATCCAGCAGGTACCCACAGTTGCCTATTATTTACAGCAGATAATATTTCACCAACCCATTGTCCAAACGTAGGTGACGATTTTCGAATATCAACAGCTACATCAAACACTTCACCCTGAACTACTCGGACTAGTTTGCATTGTGCTTTAGGTGGTAGCTGATAGTGCAATCCACGAAGAGTACCCTTACTTGATTTAGAGTGATTATCCTGCACAAAAGAAGGATTTAATCCTGTGTCTTTTTCAAATTCTTTTTGACTATAGCTTTCAAAGAAAAAACCTCTATCATCGCCAAACACTTTAGGCTCAAATAGAATTACATCTGGAATGGCTAATCTTTTGTAGTTCACGCAAGCCCCTTTTCATTGATTATCTGCATTAAATATATACCGTAATTATTTTTAATCATCGGAGCAGCTAGTTTTTCTACTTGACGATAGTCGATCCATTCTTGACGATAGGCAATTTCTTCGGGACAGGCTATTTTCAATCCTTGTCGACGCTCAATCGTTTGTACGAACTGATGCGCTTCGATCAGACTTTCATGGGTGCCCGTATCTAACCAGGCATAACCTCTACCCATTAGCTCTACTGACAGGTTGCCTTTATTTAGATAAATGCTGTTAAGGTCGGTTATTTCTAATTCACCTCGTTCGGATGGTTTTATCTGCTTAGCATATTCACTAACGTTTTCATCATAAAAATACAACCCCGTAACAGCATAGTTGGATTTGGGATTTATCGGTTTTTCTTCGAGACTTATTACACTGCCATTTTGATCAAATTCTGCAACACCGTATCGCTCCGGGTCATGAACATGATAAGCAAAAACAGTTGCACCATTTTCTCTGTTATTTGCAGAATCCAGTAATTCATGAAACGAGTGACCATAGAATATATTATCACCCAACACTAGAGTTGATGGTGCCCCATCAAGAAACTGTTCCCCAATGATAAAGGCTTGTGCGAGCCCATCGGGTGAGGGTTGTACTGCATATTTAATGTCTAACCCCCATGCAGAACCATCACCTAAAAGTTCTTCGAATAGAGGAGTATCGTGTGGTGTCGAGATGATCAATATTTCCCGAATTCCGGCCAGCATAAGCGTCGAGAGAGGGTAGTAAATCATAGGTTTATCGAACACGGGTAATAATTGTTTGGATATCACCTTGGTCGCTGGGTAGAGTCGTGTACCCGACCCCCCGGCTAAAATAATTCCTTTGCGCTTCATTACTAGATTACCTAATTTACTATTTCTGCAATCATTCGATCGACATGAGTTTGCCAGGAAGGCATCAATAGTTTAAATGTTTTTGCGATTTTTTTTGACTCTAAACGCGAATTCGCAGGGCGTTTGGCAGGCGTTGGGTATTGTTCCGTGGTAATAGCCTGAATTTTATCGGACGTTACACGAAACACCTCACCATTTTTCTGTGCTGCGCTGACCACATATTGAGCAAATCCATGCCAGCTGGTTTCACCTGCTGCAACAAGATGATAAGTACCACTCAAATTTTTAGAATTTATACTAGATGAATTCAACCCAAATAGACAGAGCGCAGTGACATCGGCAATTAATTCCGCGCTAGTAGGCGCGCCAAACTGATCGGCCACCACTTTTAATTCGTCGCGTTCTTTCGCAAGTCGCACCATTGTTTTGATGAAGTTTGCGCCGCGTGTTGCATAGACCCAACTGGTGCGGAATATCAAATGCAAACATCCGCTGGCTCTAATCGCCTCTTCTCCTTGTAGTTTCGATCTTCCATAGACGGACTGGGGGTTTGGTGTGTCTGTTTCAACGTAAGCCCCTGACTTTTTGCCATCGAATACATAGTCGGTTGAGTAGTGAATTAACCAAGCACCCAATGACCTAGCTTCTATCGCTAGTATTTCAACTGCCTTGGCATTTACACTAAAAGCCTTGTCGACTTCAGACTCAGCCAGGTCTACTGCGGTATAGGCGGCTGCGTTGACAATGACAGTCGGTGCAAATTGCCGAACAACCAATTGCAATTGTCTTGTATCTTCAAAATCAACTGTTGTTCTGTCGCAAATTTTAAGCTGACCAAAGGGGGCAAGTGATCTTTGCAGTTCCCAGCCAACCTGCCCTTTTGCGCCTAATAAAAGAATTTTCATTCGTATTGCTTTTCTATCCAGTTTCGGTAGGCACCGGTAGTTATATTTTTCACCCAATCGTCATTGCCTAAATACCACTCAACAGTTTTTCGAATGCCTGAGTCGAAGGTTTCTGCTGGCGTCCATCCTAATTCTCGCTCAATTTTACTCGCGTCAATCGCATATCGAACATCATGTCCTGGTCGATCTTTAACAAATGTAACCAAGTCAAAATAGCTTTCGACCTTGTCAGGTCTATCGGGCACCAACTCTTCCAGTAAAGTACATAATGTCTTGATCACGTCTATGTTGGCCATTTCGTTGTGCCCACCAATATTGTAGGTTTCGCCGACTTTGCCCTGAGTTGCAACCAGGTACAAAGCCCGAGCATGATCCTCGACATACAACCAGTCACGAATTTGCATTCCATCCCCATAAACGGGTAATGGTTTACCTTCTAGGGCATTCAAAATTATCAGAGGTATTAACTTTTCCGGGAAATGATACGGTCCATAATTATTAGAGCAATTGGTAATAAGTGCCGGTAAATCATAGGTTCTGAACCAGGCACGAACTAGATGGTCACTCGAGGCCTTGGATGCCGAATAAGGTGAACTTGGTGCGTAGGCGGTTTCTTCAGTAAATAAATCCTCAGGCCCATCCAGATCACCATAAACCTCATCGGTTGAAACATGATGGAAACGAAAGGCCGATTGGCGACTTTCACTCAAACTTTGCCAATAGAGTCGAGTCGCTTCAAGCAAGGTATAAGTACCCACAATATTAGTTTCAATAAAAGCAGCAGGCCCGTCTATGGAACGATCGACGTGACTTTCTGCAGCCAAATGCATCACCAAGCCAGGCTGGTGTTGTAAAAACACTCGATCAAGCTCGGCACGATCACAAATATTAACCGGCTCAAAACTATAACGATCATCAGCCACCACGGTTGTCAGCGATTCCAGATTGCCTGCATAGGTTAGACTATCGACATTAACCACATGGTCCTGAGTATTGTTAATAATATGACGAATAACAGCTGACCCGATAAAGCCAGCTCCACCTGTAATTAAAAGTTTCATTTTTTATCTACCATAAAATAAATCCCTCACAAAATGACTATTTTACATTATTCACTTCGTTATTGAGTCAAGTCACGAACTCACAAGTCAATATCGGCAGGAAAATTAGATTGTGCAATACAGTACTAAAGCAAGTATTTTAATCACTTTTGGCAAGGACCAAGATTGTATAGTTTTTTTTCAACAAATCAATTCAGCGACTACCCAGCTGCATTTATTTAGCCATCACCACTTCATAAAAACACATTAAGTAGGCCGTCTTCCGATTCCCCGATACAGCAAACCCCAATCTCGCACTGTATTTTCGTCAAGACAATTCCTACCATCAAGAATTACCTCGATTTGAGATTTAGATAAATCAGTTGCTTTTAACTCTTCCAGAATATCAGAATGCTCTGTAATAATTAAAATTGCCAGTTTACGATTATGTCACCACAGAAGGTTTTGGGTGCTCCTATATATTTTTTTACCTGCGGCATTCACTGATTATGTAACAACACCATTGAAACTGATTTATTGCAGCCTATTTGTCTTAAAGACACGCTAACACCAGCCACCTAAAATTCACGCGAGGACATAATCGCAAGTAGCGCTGTTAACGAATAACAGTTATCGCTATTTCCGTTGCCTTGTTAATAATCGATGTTGGGGCTTTTTCAACAAAACTAACATTTCGACTTGCAACATCCAAGGATCGCAATTGGTACATTAATACCACACCATTGGTAGCTGTTCCCCGCAGTGGTATCTCCAGCGCCATGCCACGGACGGTATTAGTAATGGGAGCAACTATCGAGAAGCCAGTATGGTCATTAAAGGGCTGTCTTGATATAACAAGAGCAGGCCGTCGTTTGATTATTTCTTTGCCTGCGCTAGGGACAAAATCTAGTAGTACAATATCGCCTTTATCAGGCACATATCTACCCATTAGATTTCGCGACCACTTGGCTTGGCATCTATCCAATCCTGATCTTCTTCAAGTATCCTAAAGCTCTTTTTTGGACTGTCAGCTAAAAGATCCTCTAATGTCATTGGCTCATCGACCAATGTCATTATCAATGTCCCTGCCTTAGCCTCAATATTGACCTTGTCTCCCAGCGCAATCCCGGCTGCATCCAGCATAGGCACTGGGATAATGGTTCCTGCAGAATTTCCCCATTTGCGAATATTAGTTTTCATTACAGCACCTTCTAGTTAAACATTGTTTACACTATCAGCGTCATGAGGTTTATACAAGGTTTAAACTATTCCGCTTTGATGCCGATAAAATTCATTATCAAATCCTACCAACCGCTCTTTTCAATAAGCGCCTTCATATGCTGCTTGGTTTCAGGACCACGCATTCCCACCGCTAAGTTCGCACTTAATTATTACCACAGTCAAAGATGCCTGCGTCGGTCTCAAAGGCATTTAACCCATCAAGCTTAAGTAGCTCATCTAGTGCTGTGAGCTGTATTTTGCCGCCTACACCTGCAACGGTGGTCTCAAGCAGGCCTGCCACGGGGATCACTGCTTTTTTAATTTTTTGTATCAAAGTGGTTACCTAAAAAATATGCTCGATGGCAGGGCTTTATTTCTGATGCTAAATGCCCGTGTCTCGCTTAAGCTGCTCTATTTCTTGTGTGATTTTTTCGTGCTCGGCAATTTTTCGCTTTAAAAAACTGACTGTTAATTTTGTTTTTTCTTCAATACCTGTAGGTGTTAATAAATAGAGGTAGGCCATTTTATCGGAACTACGATTAAAATTACCGGCTTTTAGCAAGCCCTTAGTCATTAAAGCCTGCACGCAGTAGTTGATTTTTCCCACACTTACACCTAACTCTTGAGCCAATTGCCGCTGTGATATGCGCGGATTAGCCTCGATGCATTTGAGTATTTTGAGATGAGCTTCTGTGAACATGGTTTAGCTTAGTTTGGATGGTTGGCAGTTGGCAGATACGCTACCGCCCTACCCGGTCACTTATGGTATTTGCAAAGAGGCGTTCAATTGTTGAACGGAGTTAAGATATTAACACAACAATCTTCGATGAGTAACCTCAACAAAGAAATTACGTGAGTTTTCTAATTTGAGTATTGGCTAATGATGTGGGTGCTTGTTGATTTAACCAATTAATTAATACAATGCATCTTTGCTGGCCATGAGTATGGCTATAT
>Ga0302131_1001682_pt1 | contig 11880 bp, 9 predicted proteins | sample CB9_20m_MG_FD_203105 | JGI IMG/M metagenome (GOLD analysis project Ga0302131, IMG submission 203105) | Marine microbial communities from Western Arctic Ocean, Canada - CB9_20m | ecosystem: Environmental > Aquatic > Marine > Oceanic | place: Canada: Western Arctic Ocean | collected 2017-09-19
ATCTAAGGTGCGCCCTACTGGTGCGCCGTTGAAGACATTTGGAGGAAGAGCGAGTGGCCCTGAGCCTTTGGTTAGTTTGTTTAAGTATAGTGTGGACGTGTTTCGTAATGCTGCTGGTCGGAGACTTTCGACTCTGGAAGTCCACGGGTTGGTCTGTAAGGTTGCTGAGATTGTTGTCGTTGGTGGTGTTCGCCGTAGTGCTCTCATCTCCTTATCTAGTTTCTCTGATGATCGCTTAAGACACGCCAAGTCAGGTCAGTGGTGGGAGTCACACCCTGAGTTTGCATTAGCCAACAACAGCGTTGCATATACAGAGAAGCCTGACATGGAAGCTTTCATGCGGGAATGGTTATCATTGGTTGAATCTAAGAGTGGTGAACGTGGAATCTTTAACAGAGAAGCAAGTCAGAAACAAGCTGCAAGAAATGGACGAAGAGATGCATCGTTTGCATTCGGCACTAACCCGTGCAGCGAAATCATTCTCAGAGACAGGCAATTCTGTAATCTTAGTGAGGTCGTTGTACGATCTGACGATACGCTTGAAACCTTACGTGACAAGGTTAGACTCGCTACAATCTTTGGTACATTCCAAGCTACCCTCACGGACTTTAGATACCTAGGTAAATCATGGAAGGACAACACGGCAGAAGAAGCCCTGTTGGGTGTGAGCCTGACTGGCATCATGGATAATGCGGTACTCTCTGGTTCAACCGAGGATGATCTATCGGTATGGTTAGGGGAACTAAAGCAAGTTGCAATTGATACCAACAAGGAGTGGGCAGCCAGGCTAGGCATCAATCAATCAGTGGCAATCACGGCTGTTAAACCTAGCGGTACTGTATCTCAGCTTGTAGATAGTGCAAGTGGTATACACGCCAGACATAGCCCGTACTACATTCGTACCATCCGAGGTGATACCAAAGATCCCATCGTGATGATGATGCAAGACCAAGGGTTTCCTTGGGAGCCTTGTCAGATGAAACCAGAGAGCACGGTGGTCTTCAGTTTCCCCATGAAATCACCAGAGGGTGCGATCATGACTCAGGACAGGAGCGCCGTTGAGCAGCTTGAAACGTGGCTTACTTATCAGCGGCATTGGTGTGAACATAAACCTTCGGTGACTATAAATGTTAAGGATTCAGAGTGGTTGGAAGTTGGAGCGTGGGCATACAAGCACTTCGATGAGGTGTCCGGTGTGTCATTCCTCCCATACAGTGAGCACAGTTACGCTCAAGCGCCCTACCAAGAGTGCAGTGAGGACGAGTACGAGCTTGCGTTGTCCACGATGCCAGTGGGAACAGACTGGAGTATGATCTCTGAATATGAAGACAGGGATAATACGGTAGGTACGCAATCGTTGGCATGCACCGCTGGGGTATGTGAGATTGTAGACTTGTAAGTTAAACTAGAGGGGTGTACCATTGTACATCCCTCGTTACTGGATAAGACAAATGGCAATGACTAAAGAACAGAAATCTGAATATGTTAAGCAGTACCAAGCTGCTAACAAAGAAGCCATACGAGAATATAAGAAGAAGTATTATCAGGCTAATAAGAAAGCCGTACTAGAACGGCATAAGAAGTACAACGCTAAGAATAAGGAAGTCATAGGAGCATGTAATAAGAAGTATTATCAGGCTAACAAGGAAGCCATATTAGAAGAGCAGAAGAAATACTACGAGGCTAATAAGGAAGCCGTACTAGAACGGCAGAAGAAGTACAACGCTAAGAATAAGGAAGTCATAGTAGCACGTAAGAAGCGGTATTATCAGGATAACAAGGCAGCGCATGGTAGACGAAAGGCCGAGCGTAGGGCTTTGGTAGCTAACTATCAAATGACAGACCATGATAAGTTTGCACTGGAAGAAGCTTTTAGATTAGCTAGACTACGCGAGGAAATCATGGGCGGCATATGGCACGTAGATCATATCGTACCTGTGAAACACCCAGATGCTTGTGGCTTAAACTCTGCGGCTAACCTTCAGGTAGTTCCTGCTATATGGAATCTATCTAAAGGCAACCGCAGTATGGCTCTGTGGAATGGTGTCTCTAGTACGAAGGCTTCGTCCGTTTCTTCTTAGGCTTGCTCGTTGGTTTAGCCGCATGAGTTAAATACTTAGATGATGCCGTGTGAGTCTTACCTGTCATTGCTTTACCCTCGTGTTTATGGATGGCACCTTTGTATTCGGTGCCGTTCTTTAAGTAGTGCTTAACGCCCTTCACTTGTCTCTCCTATTATGAAAATCAAATAATACTTTAACCTTTTCCTTTAACATATCAATGTTGTTTGACATCTTAGCCAACACGATTACTAAAGTCACAAAGCTTAAGGCTATGGGCCACAAATCATTGATCATGCCTAGCATGGTGTATCTCCTCTGTTAAGTCTTGTCCCATCTAGCCTTCACTTGTCTCACATCGAGGTGTACCCAGCGTGAGTATAGCCCCATGCCGTAGGTCTTTGGGTATTGCTCCGTGAGCCACTTGTACACCACCGATGGCTCCACATCCTTCACCTGGAAGTCAGCAGCCTTACCCGTGATGTGCTGACTCATCTCGGCACCACCCACGTTGGCGTTATGTTTCTCACAACGTATGCCACTGGTGATGGTCACAGGTTTCTTGAAGTTATCACTCACCTCCTGTAGCACACGCACCAGATCGCGGTTGATCTCGCCCGTGCCACAACCGCACTGACAGGCAAACTCATGGTCGCTGAAGTTTCTAGTTATGTTGCCCATGCTATTCTCCCCTAGTAAAGTTCTCTATCAACTTACCGCCAACGGGTAGTAACTTGAGTGCCTTACGTGAATCACCAAGTGCATCAAATAATGCAGCAGGAGGTGCCACGGTGTTGACTATTGCCTGACCAATGCCTAATCTTTCACTTGACTCAATGGTATACTTGTTAGTGCCAAAGAGTTTTAACATGTTGTTAAACATTATATCATTTGGGTTTACATCACGACCTAAGATGAAGTCTTTGGCACCATCAATTGTACCGTTGGCGAGTACAAATAGACCCGCAAACTTGGTAGCATTAGAGGCTGCCCTTTTGTAATCACCAGCCCGTGCGGCATCCAAAATGTCCTTCCGCATGATGTCAAAGGTCTTCAAGGTAAACGACTGTAGCATATAGAATACACGACCATTAGGGTTGGCAAGATACTTCTCAGGGAATGATGACAGGGATATCGGTTGTGCTCCCGATAGTTCATTCCATAGCATAAGTCCAATGTCATCCCTGTTGGTGTCATCAATCTTCTTAAAGTTTCTCACCTTCTGAAGTAGTGCATCAGTCCTTGGGGTAGAGCCGTCGACGCTATCGAAGTCAAAGTTCTTAGACCACTTGGCCCTGAAGGCGACATCATCTAGCTGTTGATTGTTCTTCATGGCTGCCCTAATAAATACATTCTTACCAAAGCGATCCATGTTCCTAAAGCCTGAATACTTTAATGACCAGTTAAGAACTTCTCTTGTTCCCGTACTGGATGCAAAGTCTGCGGCAATATTGTTGATACCCATTATATCCTTAACGTCCAAACCTGTACGACCACCCTGCATGAACAGACTGCGTATGACTTCACTTACGGTGTTTCGTATACCGTTCTTATAGGCACCGATGGCAAGGTCACCAAGCTGAACCATTGCTGACAATGGGTTAGCCAATAGACCCGTGAGGGTTAAGTTTCTAAAGTTCTGGAAGTGACGACCAGATGCTTGCTCACCCGTGCTAAACCGTAGACTAATTAAATCAGCAGCTTCGGCAACTTCATCAACAGTCATCTCGGGTTTAGTTTTGGTTAATGACCTGGTTAGTAATTTAGCTATGGTTTCACCGCTCTCAGCATCAATACCTAAGTCATCAATATTAACACCCTGCCCTTGTAAGAAACGCCTACGTTCCACCTGTTTTGTAATTGATTCAGCATATGACCCCAAGGCGTTCTCCAGATCCATGTAGTCATCTACATTGGCAGCCGTTACGTTCTGAGTTCTACGTTTAAGATTAGAACTTGCCTTTGCAAAGGCGGGGTCTTTTCCCTTATTAGATAACGCACCTGTAATTACCTTTTCAATTGCCTCTTGTTTATCCATGTCCGACAGGGGCTTACCCTTACGTGCCTGAAGTAAATTAAATAGAGCAGCGGCTTCTTTCGTTTTACTGAACTTATCCATGTTCTCTATCTTCCGTGGGAAGTAGCCCTCTTTGCTTGCCTTAACAACTGTGGCAACGCTAAGATCATTAAGCCTCTTTAGAAGAACCGTATCGGACATCTCTTTAATTCCCTTCGTTGTTGGGCTTGCCTTAGCTAAAGCTCTTCTAAGTTTCTTGGTACTCATACGAGTATAACCCGCAAGCTTAACATCCTCTAAGTATTGTAAGTTACTCCGCATGTTCTCTTGAATTTTCAATAGACCATCCTTAACTTCGGACACACGTTTACTCCCATCTTTAGCGCCCACATGGGTTAAGTATCGATATGCCTTTTGAGTATCAGTCAACATGTAAATCTTTAGTTTAGAGAGTTCATCTGCGGATAGACCAGACTTACGGAGTGACTTAAAGAAGTCTTGACCAGCCTCAAGTATCTCACCAGACCGCTTCGATTGTAAGAAGTCTTGTCGTGCCAGAGCGGCAGCTATGGGCTGCGAGAGTTGTTCTAACCTTGTCATGATCGAACCAAGATAGGCATCGGTAATTGCCAATCCTTCTTGCCAAGCACTTTGTAACTTGCTGGGGGTATGCTCAATGACTTCCTTGGCCTCGTCCACATACGTTTTAGACCTACGACTTACACGATCAATGTCTCCCACCTGTTTGGCTTTAATACTTACCTTCTCGGTTACCTCTCTAGCAGCCCTCTCGGCTCTTTTGGCAGCCATGCTTGGTAGTTTTGCACCGGCAACACCGCCACCTACGGCACCCAATAGAGCACCAGTGAGGGGATCTTCCTCGTTTAAGGCGGCACCAGCAACTGCACCAGCGCCAGCGCCAGCAACGGTAGATAACCCACGTATGTCTGAGCTACCTCTTTGACCTTGTGGTATGGTACTACCCGTAGGGATGGCACTAGGAGAAGCGCCTGAATCGCTGCGGGAAATAACACTAGCAGGAGCACTAGGGATAACACTCGGAGCAGCACTAGGAATAACACCAGGAGAAGTACTAGGGATAACACTCGGCGGAGCACCAGTCGTACCACTAGGGGCCGTAACCGGACGATTAGCTAGGGGAGCCAACTCAGGGGCAGTGGCAATGTCTTTCTGTATCTTTTTAATTGCCGTAGCCTTCTCAATTAACGCCATCTTAGGTAACTTACCAAAGTCTTTTGCGGTGGTATTTGGGTATTGATCCGTAATAATCTTAACGGCTTCTCTTCGTGACATGGGGCGCAGAGAAATCACTAGCTCCTCACCAGCGCCGGCTGTAGTTATATCCTTTTCAACCTTACTCAGTTGTTCTTCCAGCTTTTGTTTCTTTGCACCTACTGCCTTGGGTAAAGACTTCAGTATTGCCTTCTCTTTATTTCTAAGACCACGCATCATGGCGCTCAGTTTCTTTTCTGCACCGGCAACTGCCTTGGCTGGCGTTGTGTAGCCCAGTTTAACTAGAGCAGCCTGCGTGGGTGTTGCCGAGGGGTACGCCTTATTCAAGTCTGCCAGTTTTACAGGCGCACCTTTGGCACCCTGTGCTCTTCTTAAGGTATCAACACCGGAGGCATTAAAGTCAGCAGCATTAAGAGCTTTGGGTTCAACCGAGGCTGCTCTTGAGGCCAGCACGGGAGGGTTCAACTTAAGCTGTTCAGGGGTTGACCCCAATAGTTTCTGCGGTACTCCCGTGGGTGCTGGGAGTGCACGCTGTGGGTTAACGGGTAGCCCTTCGGCAGTTGTCTCCACGGTTTCCTCTGCCATGTTCTTTGGTTTCTTTAAGAGGTTTAGCAACTTACCCGCACCATAGCCCCCCGCCATTCCTATAACCGTACTTAGTGCCTTGTCGTCCTTATCTGGATTAAACATCGACGCATTAGTGGCACCACCCAAAAGCATCGCGGCTCTTGGGGTACTACCTAGTGGGATTATAGGTAGCAATGACATCTCACCAGCAAACTCGTACCCGCTAGAACCGTAGAGATTCACGGCATCTTGATTTTCTGAACGCCATTTAGCATGCTTCTCATTGGCTGTTTGTGTAACGTACTCCGTCTCGCCTGCTGGTAAAAGATTAAGTGATTCCCCAATAAAAGTTAAGGCTTGTCGAGTACCACTCGTAGTTTTAAGCAGGCCAAAGAGAAAGTTCTCGGCCTGTTTTGCATCAAAAAGCTCCATGACGTTGTTGGATTCATCTTCAACCTTGTTCAATTTAAAGTCTGCCATTATTCCGTACCTGTTGCAGTTTGCCCTTTTAAAGCATCCAAATCGTACGTATATTTACGTATAAATTGTGTGAGCTTATCAACCTCCTCTTGCCATCCCGCCGGTTTATTAAACTTCAAGTTTTCAATTTCATCCTTTCGTTCTTGAATAAGGTCTTCGAACATAGCCCTGTCGGCAAAACGATTCCTCTGTTCAAGTCTCTCTTGATCATATCGGTTTGGTTTAATCCGATTAATTAGTTTTTCCGCATTTAGCATGCTCCAATATTCCGCATAATCACCAGTCTGCTCTCCCGTAACTCGGTGATTGTCGAGTGCTTTCTTCCAATCCGTATTGATGTTGTTGTCCGACATGGTGTAAAGCCTATCTGCCAGTTGTTTATTATTTCTTGCCCACTCAAAACCCTCCACGGTCTGAGCTTTGTTTACCTCTGCTAACTTACCGCTCCCAACCTGAACAGCAGCCCATGAGTTAAGGTCAAAGTTTTCATTATTAATTACGGCATCCATAAGGGTGTTCATGCTGTTAACATCTCTACCCGTAGGAATTCTTTTTTCAGGCTCAACAGATGTATAGTTTCTTTCCCCAGCACCCCGCGATTGTTCTAAACTTGTTACATTTGTTTTTAACTCTCGTAACTCGTTGGGTGTTTTCTGATAGACCTCAGTTTTAAAGTTACCATCATCACCCATGGTGTCTAAAACACCTGAGTCATTTAAAAGTCTAATGGCATCTTCAATGTAGGCAGTGGAATCACGGGGCATTGTTTTAAATTGCTGTTCTTCCGGTAAACTATAGGTTTTATGATTAGCTTCTAGTTGTAAAAGATTAGCCAGTCGAACTAAATTATTTGTAAACTTCTGTTTTTCTTCAGGAGCAGTCTTGCCGAAAAACCCTTCGTTTAAGGCTCCTGTTTGAACCGCAATGGATAGGGTGTTGGGCTGTTCCGTGATAGTCTTATTCGCCCATGCTTGATATGCCTTTTGTTGTTCAGTTAATTTATAAGGTTTCACACCCAGTTTTGTTAGCGTAGTTTGTAGCCTAGCTGCTTCGCTTTCTAACCCTGTTCCTAACGCTAATGCGTAAGCTTGTTGTACCTCGGCAGGGTCTTTTAAATTTGTATTCTTAAGTACCTCGGTAAAATGTGCCTGTGCGAAGAGGCCAGTCTGTTTCTTGTGCAGATCAATTCTCTGTGTAAGTTTATCTACGTTTCCAAAAAGGGTATCAAAAGCAAGCTTTTCTTCATCGGTCATTGAAGAATATTTCTGCTCTTGCCTAGCCTTACTTAAGTTTAAACGTGCTTGTTTTCTAGAGGTGGTGTTGGACATTAGCTGTCCGATTTCCGCAGCCTTGCCGAATTGACGGTTGTTTATATAATACTGATATTGCTCCTCTTGGGACAGCCCTGCTGTCGCCGCATCATTGCTCTGTTCCAGCTCTGTCGCAACCCGCTTGTCCTCTATTTCTTGTTTTAGTTTAATGCTATTAAGATCCACACCCGCAGCTCTCGCAAGATTAGAAGCGGCTGTGTACTTCCCTAATTCAATCAGTGCAGCTATTCGTTTATCAATGGGAAGAGCCGCCAAAGTTATCTGTTGTCGCAACGCCTTTGCTTGCTCCGCATACTTAGCCGCCTCTGTAGGTTTACCATACTCGGTCATAATCTGTGCCAACTGATCCTTAGCTTCGGGGGTATTTCTTTGCGACAACATGCCCACAAGCTCCGTGGTATCTTGCTCAAGCTCGGCCTTCTGTTGCGCCGGAGATAGCCCATCACCCGCCATATAGTTACCAAACTTTTGCCCAAGTGCGGCACCAAGTGCGGCAAGCCCTCCGCTTAACATGGGGGTATCTCCCCGTCGCCCCGCCGCTGCCGACCTTTGTATGGCCTTTTGATTCTGTTGTCGACTTATCTCATTGATCTCTGCTAGAGATTTACCAAACATGTTACCGTAATTTGTAGCCATTGTAGTTCCTCTGGTGTACTTAGTTAATCCGTGGACTAATGTGGTTTTAGAGTGTTTAAACCCAAGTTGATGCCCAGCCCTCCATGGCGGCTCCAGCCAAACCAGACAGAGCACTTTCGTGTGCTGGCTGGGTATATTGACTACCCGCCGCTGCTGCTGCTCTAGCCTGTTCTGCCGTCATACCTAGCGTCATCAATTGATTCTCCATGTCACTAAACATCCCCACGTTCTGCAATTGTTGATTCTGTAGGTTACCATAGTTTAACATCTGATTCTGATTGGCATTAAAGCCAGCAAGATCGGCCTGTTGTGTCTGGAGGTCTTGGTTGAACATCTGTCCACCAGCATTCATCCTCTGTTGCTCCGCACTTAACCCTTGGTTATACATCTGATTCTGTTCACCCAAGGCTGACTGTCGTGACTGTTGATATAGGTTTGCCAGTGCATTACTCTGAGCCGCACCCGTGTTATACATGTCGGGATTAACCATACCGCCACCACCAGCACCCATGGCACCAGAGCTTAACATCAGACCACCGCGACCAGAACCCTGAAGGGACTGAGCGAGGTTGGCATTCTGTTGTGCAAACTGTGGGTTAAGTACCCCCAAGCCCTGCTGAAAGTAATCATCAGTGGCCTGACCAACGTCAAACGGTTGACCGCTGAAGTTGGTACCCATCATGCCACCAGTCATCCCTTGGTTTGCCGAGTTGAAACCTTGGGGACTAAACTGACCAGCATTGGCTGCCGCCATGTTGGACAAGTTGTTACCAAATTGACCATAGCCAGCCAGTGCTTGATCTGCCGCCCCTTGGTAGGCTGGGTTTAAACTTGAGTTTAATGACATGTTACCATCGTCATCAAAGGTTGCACCAGCAGAGCCAGCTCCAGACGTTACCGTGTAAGGTTGAAACTTTGCCCCCTCAATGTCTTTCCGCGTTGCTGGTTCATTGCCCAGAATACCATCTACTAACGATCCTAATCCCATCTTATTTCTCCAACTGTTGTTGTGTGTAGTGACCCAGTAGTGTGCCATTTTGTGCCGTCATCTCGTTTCTAAATGACTCCACTGCCGCACCTGTTTGTCTTTGTTGTTGTGAATTCTCAATCAAAAGAATGTTATTCCAAAGTATTGCACAATCATATTCATCTACCGAGTTACCCGTTTGTGGGTCATTACCTTGTATCTTCTGAAAGAACTTACACTTGAATTCAATGCAATCCTTCTTGATAAACGGGCAGTACGTTCCATCTGATTTACGCATTAGTCTTTTTGTGCTATGATTACATCGGCATACTTCACATCTAGGTTAATAGATGTACCTGAAAAGGAGTGGTTATGTGAGCTGCTCCCGCCCGTTGCATTGGTAGTTTCAGTGGTTGCATTTCCTCCGTCGGAATCTTGAAATACATACGTATAAGTAACTTCAGGAATACCTGAGCGACTAGTGGTTCCACCGCTTGTTACGGTGTTTATGGTATGCGTGTGTGACGGTATGGCTGGAGCGGTATATCCAATTGAACCCGTAACAGTTCTGTTAGCAAAGGCTGTCTCAAAGTTGACCGTACCTCCAGTTGTGACCGTTCCGCTAACCACCTGTAAAGCATGATTATCCTTGGTTGTATCTTTAGTCCAACCAGTGGGTGCCGCCGTCTGTTGAAAGAGCATGCGAGTCCCGCTTGGGAATCCGATTACCGCACCATTAGAACTAACGTCACCTGTGACCACCAATGAAGTCAAGGTGCCAACACTGGTAATCGCGGGTTGTGCCGCAGTTGTTACCGTGGCTGCCGTACCGCTTACGTTACCAGTGACATCACCCGTAACATCGCCAGTGACATCACCCGTTAAGTTACCCGTGACGTTACCCGTGAAGGTTCCACTGACGGCACCCGCCGTGACCGTACCACTGAAGACCGTGGAACCCGTGTGTGTTCCATTGTTCTTCTCAACCTTAGTTGCACTAGCCACCTGAAGGGCGTTTAGTTCGTTATCTATTTCTGTACCAGATACAATCTTAGCAGGGCTACCCGAAGAAAGTGCATCTTTAGTTGCAAAGTTTGTAAGTTTTGTGTAGTTGCTCATTATATCATTCTTCCAATTTTAGTAAAGATGTCAAGCTTCTGTAAGCTAAGGATTTGTCCATTGATGGTTGACTCAAAGCCCATTTGAAGAATGGTACCCGATCCACCAACGGATGAACTCACGTTTTCAAGGATGATACCACCAGCATATTCAGCCGTACCATACTCAGCAATACCATATTCATAGATGGTGCCCGTCTTAAGGAAGTTAATGTAAGGGGTAAAGTTAGTGGAATAATCTGAGGCCACCTTAATAACAAAAGGCTGTCCGGCTGGGCCAATGATGGTTGCATTAATCTTCTTCAGTATCTTTGTTCTGGATGAGTCACCCATGTCAAAGTGATTGGTGTAGTATCGTAAGTCATAGGGATCACCATTATCGGTATAACCAATGTACTCTGCTATGCCACCAGCGGTTGCAATGTTGATGGCATCAGTAATTGGATCAAATGAATATGATACATGTGGAACTTTAGACCACGTTGTTACCCTGAAGGAACCATCCTCAAGGGTACCCTTGGTATCAAAGCAGTAAGCCTTAGATATGCTGGGTAGTGCTAAGAGATAGAAGGCATCAACGGGAGAATAGACAGCGGTTATTTCATCAGGATTAGCCAGAGATGAAACATCGGCAAGTAAATCATCACGGACGTTCATGGAGACATCTCGCATGGGTCTTGACTTCTCTTGTATGGTACGACCAATGGATCTAACACCCGTGGAATCCAAGAAGAGAACATCCTCACCTGTATTAACTATTGTCTTTGCCGCTATACAACCGACCCCGTAGATTATATCTGATAGGGTTAGAGTACCCACCGCTATGGTGCCACTAAAGCCACCCACCTGATCATCATAGATTACTATGGAGTTCTTGCAAAGTATGACCAGTGCTCCGTTCTGAGTCGCCAATCCGGTTATTGCATCGGTACCTTTAGGAAATACACTGGCGATGTCGAGAACACCCGCACTCCCTTGTGTCCAGTTACGACCATCGTTTACATTTGAAAAGTGTATCTTTGTAACATTGTTGGCGGTATGTGTTGCCCATAGACGACCAAAGGCAGACATTACAAAACCAGCATTAGGTATGGCTGCCTTGTTGGTGTCGATGTTTGCTGATTGGGTTGGGCTATTACTCTCGCCCGATACTATAACGCCCGTAAAGTCAACGTCCTTAAGGGTCGTTAGTGAACCAGCCCCGCTGTTACCTGTTGGATCATAGACCAATGGATGATACCCCTCTTGGAAGAAGTATGCAAGATCATTCAAGGTTGCTGCCATCCAGTTACCAGCGTTTAGGGTTTGATCATTGGCTGTATTCTCAACATTAATCTGAGTTAGCGTTCCGTAGCCCTTGTAGAACTGGTTTGCACTCCAGCTTATAATTGTCTGGGTACCTGTAAAGTCTATGAAGTGATGTATGCCAATGATGTTGCCCACATTTATG
>Ga0302131_1001687_pt1 | contig 11868 bp, 10 predicted proteins | sample CB9_20m_MG_FD_203105 | JGI IMG/M metagenome (GOLD analysis project Ga0302131, IMG submission 203105) | Marine microbial communities from Western Arctic Ocean, Canada - CB9_20m | ecosystem: Environmental > Aquatic > Marine > Oceanic | place: Canada: Western Arctic Ocean | collected 2017-09-19
TTTTATTACAAATGGCATTGGTTATACCTGTTGTAATATTTGAATCCTTTAGTATATCTAATGCTCCAAGTTCTAATTCAATGGAATTTACAAATTCCGTCCAGTTAATAGCATCTTTACAATCCTCGTTTAGAAATACATTAAGATTAAATTGATTATTATTATTCGTTGTATTACCTACTTTTGGTATCAATTCTGATATTTGCTTATCTTTTTCATCCATTTTTTTAAATAACTCTAATATCAAAGCATCCTTATCAAGCGATCCTACATTATCATCTACAATATTTGTTGGTAAACATACCTTCTTATGTTTACACATACCACTTTTGAATTTATATGATTTTCCACATTGACATACAAACCTATAACCATCGCAAATATTCGCGGCTACTTTTTGGCTACTTTTGTTATCCATCGTTATCCGTTTGTGTTTCAGTGTGGATAAATGCTTATTAAAATTAGATAGTTTAGACGTTGTATAGTCACAGCTATAACATATTAATTGTTGGTGGCTACTTTTTAGCTCCTTTTTGTTATCCATTATTATCCATCAATATTTTATTCTTAAATTCTTTAAAAACGATAAAAAAAAAGTATGGTCACAACATTTGAATGTGATTAAATAAAAATAGACCATTAAGGTACGACGTGTTTTTTTAAATAAAATTTATATATTATTCTCAGAGAATTTAAAAAAAGGACAAAAATAATTGTCTAATTTCGATATTTGGAAAATAGAATTGGAAAATGGAGATATTCCATGAGACTGAAATTAGGAACTTTTAGGACCATTTTTTTGAACCTTACTGAATTGTAGGGAATATATATAAACTTGTAAATATATGAAAACTATGTAGGCAAAGTAACCAGAGCAGGCGACCGCGCTGAATGCTCGGGTACCAGCATGCTCTCATAAATAATGATATAAAAATTAATTTGTTATGATGAGAGATGAGGTATAGTTGAATGTGATGGTGGTGGCAACCGACCGACATAAGTTTTAAAAGCTATTTTTTTAAAAATCGCCCCATTAGGTTTATATAACCATTGTAGGAATATATGATTATGTTTATTAAGTTTATTAAGTGCACATTTATACTTAAAACATAAAATATTAATTTTATGTTTTATTTTACCGCAAAGCGGTCTATGGACAAACGAATAATACCCTCGTATAGACCCAAATCCGTTGTATTTATTATATTCATCGTCAATGCAAGATAGTATAATTTTATTAAATTCATCATGAATGTTATATGATAAGGATTTAAGGCAATGTTCTTCATACAATGCGTTAAATTCCGATTGTCTCATTTTTATAAAAGAATCATGTTTGGTAACAACTACTTGTTCATACCATGGTCCTGCATAAACCATAGTGATTTTGTGTATATTATATAAATTTAATAGAGTTCAATTATATATGACGAATAGAAAAGCACGTAGAAATAAAAGGATTCTCAGGAGAAAAATTCGCCTCCATTATTTCAATAATATTACCTAGTAGTAATCGAATAATTGTTCCTGGAACAGGGTGGGGTCAGATACTAGAATTATGAAAAAAATATTAAAAAAAGTTAAATCAAAAAGAGGTAAAGGATAAATTAAACATATAGGCTTTGGTTAGTAGCAACAAATTTGAGTGTTTTTTCGGGAATTTCGCGTAGTTTTTGTAATAGGTCAATTTTATTATTAATTTCGGCAATTTTTTCTAGTTCATTTGCGGTATTATTAATTTTAAGTATAGCTTTTACAAATTCCCCAGCAAATATATTTTTGGATGCAAGTTTTTCTAGTATTAGTTTGCATTCATTTTCGCTGTTAGCATCACACCATTCCATAACGTAATTAATGATGTCAAATGTAAGTTCATATGAGCAACCTGTATCAAGTTTGTGCAGGGTTTCAATATCATAATATTTATTATATAAAGTTTCTAGGTTAATTATGACTTCTTTAAGTTGAAAATCTTTTAAAGATTTATAGTGAAATTTATTATCGTCTTGTACGACGATATTTGAGAAACAACTAAATAGGGCACAAAGCTGTTTAACAGAGAGATTTTCAAAATAGTTGTGTTGTAGTATTAGTTCTGCGCCGGCCAAACAGTGAAATTCCTGAAGTTGAGCGGCATTGAACCCGTTAGTGGTTAGGACAATGATATTATTGGCATTGTAAGAAATGAAGTTGTGTTCATAAAGAATTTCCATTAGCATATGAATTGTGTCAAAGGTGTAATTTTTAATGTTAAGCATAGTTCGCTGTATTTTTTGTAGGGAGTAAAAGTGTTCTTGGTATTCTTTGTATACTTCAACGTCTTTTTCAAGGTGTTTATATTCATCTTTAAGATTATCAAGTTCATTTATAACTTTCTTACGCTGTTTAGCTTTTGTTAGCTCAAGTTTATCAAGTATATTAACATAATCTTCAATTATATTAACGGGTGTATTACATGCTTCAAATTTAGAGAAGGTTTTATCAAGTTTATTTTTGATAGATTCTTCTTGTAGTTTAGTTCCATTAAATTCTTTTTGAATTTCATTTTGGATCATACTTTTATCAACGAACCCATTGAGTCTATCAGTAATTTGTTTGTCCATTTCTTCAGATGATTCAGGTGGAGTACCTTTTGTGTGAAGAAGGTTAAGTATTAAATTATAATGAATTTTAAATTTAGATATAAGTGTTTGAGGTTTTCCACCGAGAATGAATTGGTAATCTGTAATTGTGGGAATATTAAATATATTATTAAGATGAAATACATATCCTACTGTATCTAGGCCACGTCTTCCAGCACGCCCAGACATTTGCGTATATTCATGACTCAACAAGGCACGGTTATAAGAGCCATCAAACTTGGTTAATGATGTAAATATAACGGTTTTTGTTGGCATATTAATACCTACAGCGAAGGTTTCTGTTGCAAACAACAATTTAATATAACCCTTAGAGAATATGAGTTCAACCATTTCCCTAAAGATAGGCATAATACCGCTGTGGTGTATAGCAATACCTTTTTTAAGTATTTTAATTAGATTGGTGTATTCGGGAAGATTAATATATTCTTTATAATTAGGTAGCTTCATTAGTATTTTTTGGCATTCGTCGGCGATGATATTAGGTGTAGCATCGTCATTTTCAAAGAGAGATATAGTAATTTCATTAGCAGATTCTTCAACGCCTTTTCTGGAGAATATGAAGCATATAGCTGGTAGCATACCATTATTGTTTAGATATTTGATAGTTTCATTGAGGACGAACTGTTTTTTGATATATATATTATTAGTTTTAAGATGGTTGAGTAGTTCATGCGCATTATGATAAACCAAGTCGTTGAATTTTTTATTGCTTCCTTTAAGTTCTTTTGGAATATTAATTATTTGATTAAATTTAGAGACGAGAGATTTGTCTTTGTGTTTTTTAAAAGTGGAAGCGGGGCAGGTTACGAAAGAGTAATGTTTAAGAGGTACAACGCGAAAGCTAGTAGGGCAAAGTATGACTTCATTTTTTTTTATTTCTGATATCCATTTTGCGAAATTTTCCTGTTTATCTAATGTGGCGGACAACATAAGCAATTGAATGTGATTTGGGGTCATCATAATGGTTTCCTCCCAGACTTTTCCTCGGTCGGCGTCGTTAATATAGTGAATTTCGTCAAATATTACACAACCAAGTTCATTTTCAATATCCATATCAAAAGTAAGAGGTATTTCGGTTGGTTTAATATCACTTGGTATTTCATTTATCATTTTTTTTTGAAATAGAGTATTTCTTAGGATTTCTGTTGTCATAATTAGTACATCGGCTTCAGGGTTAGTTTTAATATCACCTGTCAATAGACCAAAACTGATGTTTGGGAACATTTTAGTAAATTCATAGAATTTTTGGTTAGACAATGCTTTAATTGGTGAAGTGTAAACGATTTTTTTTCCTTTATCGGTAAAATATTTAATTGCATATTCGGCAGGTAAAGTTTTTCCAGACCCAGTGTGAGCAGTAATGAGTACATGTTTAGAGTCGCGAATACCTTTTATGGCGTGTTTTTGGAAATTACTTAATTCAAATGGATAATTGCTAAATAGTTCAGTGTATTCATCAGTAGGAATAAAATCGTGGGTACACACAGTGATCATATTAATATAATAGTATTATGTATCTATTATATTAATTCAATTTATTTAGCGTCTTCTTGATCTTATTGATTTTATTGATTTTCTAGTTCTTCTTCCTCCTTTTTTAGATTTTTTATATCTGTTACGTTTACCCCCAACATTAGGACCTTGCGCGCCATTGTCTTTGGCGGCGGTGGAGGCGGCCATGCCTGTGGCTGGCTGGCTGGCTGGCTGGCTGGCTGGCTGGCTGGCTGGCTGGGGAAGATCCGGATTCCTCCCCTCATCCTCCTTGCCCGCCGCCGGGGGCGCATGCGCCGCTGGTGGTGGTGGTGGTGGCTGCGTGCCGGGCGGGGCGGGCGCGGGCGGGCCTCGCGGTGCCGCCACCGCTCGCTTTCCAAAAAAAGGGAACTTTGGTAACTTAAAAGTGCCTGGCCTGCGCATGCCGGCAGCCGCGCTGCTGGCACCGGATCTTGCAGATTTTAATTTAACCATAACATTTTGTCGCAAATTTCCCATCATACCACCACCGGATTTTCTAAATCTTCTAGATTTAATATATCTGCTTCGTTTAGATTTTGTTCTATTAACCATATATTATATATATATAATAAAAAATTTAACGCACAGTAATAATATTCTAAATATTATACTATTTGTGTAAAACACTTGTTAAATAATATTCAAATATACTTAAAGAGGTAATGATATTGATAATCATATGAGTGAAGATGAAACACCCACCGTAGGAAACGATGTCGCGAAAACGCCCGGTGCATACACAGGACGCGTAAAGTGGTTTAATAACCGAGCAGGTTATGGTTTTATTACAATTACAAGCGAAGACGACAAGGGCGATGATCTATTTGTTCATCATTCGGTGATTAATGTTTGTTCAGAACAATATAAATATCTGGTGGAAGGTGAGTATATTGTATTTGATAGAATTTGTTCGGAAAATTCTGAACACAAATTTCAGGCAGGTAATGTTACAGGAGTAGCTGGAGGTCAGCTAATGTGTGAGACTCGCAACGCATCGCGAGGCACACATACATCTGGCGATAGTGGTAGGGATAGTGGTAGGGATAGTGGTAGGGATAGTGGTAGAGAGCGTGGATATGTTGTTAGTGATCAGCGAGTAGCACGAGGTAAGGGGTCGGGTGGTCGTGGTGGTCGCGGTGGGAAAGGGGGAATGCAGCAACAGCGTGTTTACGCTCGTGGTGGAGGTCCACGGGAGGGCGAAGAGTGGTTTCTAGTGAAGCGTCGTGCAGGTGGTGGGCGAATGGAGGGCGGACGTGGTCTGGGGCAAGATCAGGGGCAAGATCAGGGGCAAGATCAGTGGCAAGATCAGGGGCAAGATCAGGGAACTATAGATGTTCGCCGGGAACTATAGATGTTCGCCGGGAACTATAGATGTTCGCCGGGAACATCGTTATCCAGAGGAATTTGCTGAGGGTGAACAGTAAATAAAAATTATATTAAAAAGTTTTTTAATTTTAAAATGAAAAATTAAAAAACTTTTAAAAGAAAATAAGTATAAAGCATATGTTAGATAAAATAATATTATGAGTAATGATTGTCCAACAGAAGATCACTTAAATTGTTCAAATGAACTTTTACAAATGTTATTAACAGTTCGTAAACAAGTTACGCATATCCAATTAAAGGTAAAAACATTAGAATCTAGTTTTAAAAAACAGATGAAACAAGCACTAAAATCATCAAAAAAGACTACTGAACCTAGAAAACCATCGGGATTTGCGAAACCATCAAAAGTAACGGGTGAATTAACAGAATTTATGAATAAAGATAAAGGTAGTATGTTAGCAAGAACAGAAGTAACACAATATTTAATACAATATATAAAAGATAATCAATTACAGAATCAAGAAAATAAAAGAATAATTGCTCCAGATAAAAAATTGTCGGAATTATTGGAATGTGGTGACGATGAGGTAACGTATTTTAATTTACAAAAATACATGAACAAACATTTTATTAAAGAGAGCGTCTAGAACGGCGCCTATATGGGCGTTTAGATTTGCGTTTAGACGTGCGTTTTTGTTTCTTTATTATCCCCGCACCAGCGGGTGGGTGATCAATTTCTGGGTTATTGCGGTGGTACGCATCTTCATTAATAGTTAATTCTGGTGGACGTAAGGGTGATCCCTGAAAATTCCACGGCGGATATTCAAGGTCGTTGTGACCAAGACGGTCGCCACGCGGTATTCTTGGGTCCAGCTGATGGCGTGTAGGCGGGCGGTGACCCTCTGGAGCGGGTGGAAGACCACCTTTATTATCAAGCATAATTCTTTTAGATTTTCTTTTAGACTTAGCTTTTTTAGACTTTTTTTTGGACTTAACTTTGTTACCCTCTGCAGAACCGGGTGGTGGTGTTGACACAACAGGGGGCGGCGATGGTGTATTGGGAAGTATAATTTCAGGTACTTCATCCGGTGGATTTTCAACTGGCATAATATATAATAATTTATACATTTTAGGAGAATTTTTTTTTTCTTCTTTATCTATTATTTTTTTATATACCTTTTCTTTCTTAAAGAGCAACTCTAAATTTCTCCAACTTCTATAATTAGGATTAAATTTAAATGATATTGAGGGTGCGTCTGGTGTAGACAATGCAAGCCGTTTTTGGTTTTCATGTTGTGGGTTAATTTTAATTTGTGGGTCAAAACTTAAAGGTACTATTTCACTCCATCCACCTGCACTAAATTTTACTAGCAATTTACCGAATTTACCACGACGATAATCATCTCTTACATGGTCCCATATGTAATCATCTAAATCTGGAATGGGTTCGGGTTGAAGCCGGTTTCGCTCTTGGTTTTGAAATTCAATGGACAACGCTTCCCTTTCCCTTTTCGCGTTACTTATCGTTTCATCAATCTTTTCAAAAGAATAACTCATATATCTCAAGATTTCTAATTCAGTCATTGTTTGTGGATCTATTTTAAAATTAGTGGGTTTAAGGTCATGAATCGTGGGTGTAGCATTTTCATTTAACGCAAGTTGAATAGTAGCATTTTTAGCGAATGCATTTTCAACAAATTGAGCCATTATATTATATACAATTAATATAAACCAATAAAATAAAATAAAATGTTTAACTCGCTAAAAAACAAAGAAAACAAAAGAATTATTGGAACGTGGTGACGATGAGGTAACGTATTTTAATTTACAAAAATACATGAACAAACATTTTATTAAAGAGAGCGTCTAGAACGGCGCCTATATGGGCGTTTAGATTTGCGTTTTCTTCTGGTACTTTTTTTGCATTTGGCAGCGACGTCAGGTTCTGATGGTGACCTAGTAATCGAAGGGGGCGGAGGTGGGAATGGTAAGGGACTTGGAGAGAGTTGAGGGGGCGAAGGTGTGATTGGTAAAGGACTTGGAGAGAGTTGAGGGGGCGATATCTCCTGGTGTTCATATATAATAGCTTCATTATCTTCAGCAGGATGCTTTAAATCAACCCTTTCACCATGATGCTGCCAACGTAATAAACGGCGCTCAACTTTAGGTATATATGTAAGAACCAAATTTTTTACAAAATTTGGTTTATCCATTGGTGGTATTTTTTTACGTTTTCTTGATCCTTTTTTCTTTTCATTAAATAAAAGTTCTTTTGTTGAAAGTTTTTTAATAGAATCCCAACTAGGAATATTGGCACCATGAACAGTAAACCGTGGATTGCCTTGAACCCCACCTAAACCTGATGGATTTAAAGGAATTGTGGGATCATAACTTAATGGAACAATAACCTCACCCTTTTGTGTATTAAACCTAGCAAGAATTTTACCGAATCTACCTTTAAAATATTGACTTTTTAAATGTTCACGTTTGGCTTCTTGCATTTCTTGCCACTCCATTTCCCCCAAATTTCCCTCTCGAGCTCGTAAGAGATCATTATAATGTTCTTGTTTAATTGCTTCAATTTCAGGAAATCCTATATCTGGATCTATTTTCTCTAATAAATCTAGTTCTGACATAGTATTTTGATTAAATTCCATCCCGCGCTGTAAAATATTGCCTGCAAAATCTCTTAATTCTATTTTCACCATTATATATATATATATATAATAATTTAATGGTGTTTATGAGATACAAACTATGCCTAAATATAGGTATTTAGTTATTATTCATGTATTGGTGTGTGTGTTAGCGAGTGGAGTTGTATATGAAAGGTGTCAATTAATACACCTAAAAATGGAAAAATATATTTATACATATACATTATATGTTTACAACAACTGAATCCTAATTTTTCTTTTAATGTTATCCTCATCATTAACAACAAACAATCTAAAATCTCTTTGTTTATAATTTTCAATCTCGTCGCGTAAAGTTATAGGTGAAACCATTTTAATATCTGGTAGATAAACCATATATTTAAATAATCCATCGTCCCTAATAAGTTTATCAAATATGTATCCTTTGTGAACTTCTTCCATAATAGTAGAATTGTGGTTGCACATATGAAGTAAATTACAGTCATACTGTATTTTTCGAATACTTCTCATGGTGACGTTAATATATTCAAGTTCATTAAGCCAATTAGTATAAAATTGTATAGCACTGGGAGTGAAATCAACCATATTTAGGTTTTTTTGTATAATTGTAATGTTTAATAAATCAACGAGACGTCTAATAGGAGATGTAATATGAATATAATTATCAAATTTAAGTAAACAATGAGGTTTAATGTTTTTAAAAGAAGTGTATTCGCCGCTCATGCTTTTCCATATTGTAATAAAGTCGGATAGTTCTTCTGGGGCGGATTTATCAATATCGGAAACAGCAGTTCCTTTAGTGACCCGATAAACGCCGTTTTTGTGTTTAATCATTTCATTAGCACACCTGTTATTAAATAATAACATAAGATAAGTTACAAGATCAACACTTGTTTTAATTTTTCCCATAATTTTATTATTAGTATTAAGAGTATTTACAAGATTAAAGGTGTCAATATAGTCTTGATTATTAAGTGTAGATTCATGTTCATAAACCATATTTTGTTTAACATTAATTAAACAATTATAATAAGATATATCAGTAACCTTGTTATCGTTAATGGTAACATCCATAGCGAATGCAATTTTATCAACCCCTTCTTTAAGACTACATAAGTTTTCTGAAAGAATAACAGGAAGCATAGGGCGTTTTTTATCAGGTAAGTAAATAGTAGAAACCCGTCGTGAAAATGCTTCCCATAAACATAGAACATCAAGCCAAACGGAAACGTTAGCGATATAAACACTTAGGGTTAGGCTATTTCCTTCGGTTCGTGTAAGGCTAAAGGCATCATCATAATCAAGTGTTTTACTAGAGTCAATAGTATAAACATTAATGTGGCGTCTATCATCAATTTTTGTGCTTTTAATTATAGAGTCAAAATACTGTTCAACACTTTTTTGTTTAAGTCGGTTGTTCATAGATTGATTAAAATAACTGATGGAGTTATTGAGACATTTACAATGAAGTACATATTCATAGTAGTTATTTTCAATATTAACACCCCCAATAATTTGTGTAATTTTTCCGATGGGATGTTTTAGATTCCAATTATTATAAATAAATACGGCATATTTGTTTGTATATTTTTTTGAAAAGTCTTTAATATTCATTGTGTAAGGTACCAAGAATTCAGGTAAACGTTTATCGTCAGGAATGCATTTGTATAGAAATTTGTCTTTAAATTTTCCGTAGGTTTTATTTTTTTTAAGAATTAATATACCGGACATAGAAGTATTTCTAACACTAGAATGAGTGATATAATGTATTCCATTGTCATCAATAGAGAATACATCATGATTAAATAATTTAATGATTGGTAGTACATTAGTTTCTTTTAATGAATTTTCATCATATACTTTAGTATCAGTATAATCGCGATCATTACAGATAAACCTGTATGTCATGAGGGTATTATTAACTGATAATATAAAACTATTAAGTTATATTCAATTTAAATAAATATATAATTGAAATATAATAGATTATTGAGTGAATAATAAGTATGGAGTATGAGGATAAATATGTGAAAGGAGTCTATAATAAGATATCAGAAAATTTCAATGATACAAGAACATATACATGGGGTTGGATAGGTAATATGTTAAATGAAATACCAAAAGATTCAATAATATGTGATTTAGGGTGTGGTAATGGTCGCAATATGATGAATGAGACACGTAAATTTATAGGTATAGATAATTGTAAAGAATTATTAAAAATATGTAAGTGTAAAGGATTGGATGTAGTAGAAGGAGATATGTGTAATATACCGCTAAATACAGACAGCGTAGATAGTTTAATATGTATAGCAGCATTTCATCATCTTTCCACAGAGGAACGAAGAGTAAAGGCCCTGTTAGAAATAAAACGAGTAGTAAAATCGGGTGGTAAAATAGTAATATCAGTATGGTCAAAGGAACAGCCGGATAAGACAAGAAGAAAGTTTGATAAATATGGAGATACGATAGTAAAATGGGATAAAAGAGGTAAAATATATGATAGATACTATTATATATTTCGTATAGAAGAATTAAATGAATTATTTAAAAAGGTAGATTTAAATGTTATGGAACATAAATGGGATTGTGGGAATGATATATTTATTTTGAGTTAGATTTAACTTTAAGTTTAACATTTTGGCGTTGTAGAAATCCGATAGCTAATTGTGGAGATGTAGCTAATATATTTAAAGGAGTTTTATATTTAAATGAAACAATAAAAGAATTAGGATTAAATTTAAATGAGAACCACCAAAAGGGTGGTATATAAAGCATTGAGCCTTTTTGTAATGTAATTTCAAAAAATTTAATTTTTTGAAATGTATTTTTAAATTTATCCTGTACATTCCAAGGGTCAATTTGAGAATAGAATTCCATATTTTCATAATCATCAATTTTATGTAGTTCAGATGTATATTTAGGTGGACAGAGTTTTACTTGAACAGAATCATCGGTGATATAATAATAATTTCTATAATGTATATTAAATCTTAATGGTGTATTTCCAGGACCAAAAATGATATCATATAGTCTATTAATAACAAGTGGAGGTCTAAAAAACATATCATTTTGATTTAATATTTTTTTAAGTCCAGTCTCATTTAAAAATTCATAGTTATATTCAGAATAACAGTGAGATATATCGGTAGTAAATAAAGGAATAGTTTTAGATAATGTATTATGTGAGTTAATATTATTATTTCTAATATTAATATCAAAATTATGATAATTATTGTGTATATAATTAATATTACATGAGTTTAATATATCATCATTTTGGTAAAAAAAGGTTAAGGGCAGTTTAATGTTACAAATTTCTTCAAGTTTATTTTTGGATGGCATATCAATTTGGAATAATTCAAGGTCATTATTTTTTTTAATATGAGAATAAGTATGTATATATAAAAATAGTACTATACAAAAAATAACAATTGTAAGTAAAGTATTCATAAATTTTACTTACAATTATTTATACATTATTAAACGAAGAATATATTTAAGATTGAGACGACGTTTCATTAGGCATTTCATCAATAGTAAGGTTAACATTATTATGAGCATTATCCTTTGATATCTTTTTAAATTCTTCAAATAAAGTAAATAATGTATCATATTTAGTTTGAAGGTCATTAAACATTTGTTCACTGGTTTCATGCAATGCATCAACCTTAGAATTAAGAGTATTAATTTTCATGTCATTATCAGATTTATTATTTTCAACATCAGAA
>Ga0302131_1001704_pt1 | contig 11804 bp, 8 predicted proteins | sample CB9_20m_MG_FD_203105 | JGI IMG/M metagenome (GOLD analysis project Ga0302131, IMG submission 203105) | Marine microbial communities from Western Arctic Ocean, Canada - CB9_20m | ecosystem: Environmental > Aquatic > Marine > Oceanic | place: Canada: Western Arctic Ocean | collected 2017-09-19
AAAATTAAAAATTAATCGACTTCTTAAATTGTTGAGGAGTCATGAATTCCATTTTTTTGAATTGCCTGTTAAAATAACTAGTATTATTAAAACCAGATTTAAAAGCAATTTCAGACATTCTAAAACCTTTAGATTCTTTTATCATTTTTTTAGAAAATTTTATCTTTTCTGAATTTAAAAAGTCAATTGGAGAAATACCTAATGTGTTCTTGAATTTTTTATGAAAATGAGAACTACTCATGCACGCTTTCTTTGCTAAAATATCTACGTTAATATTTTTGTTGGTTAAGTTTTCTTTTATGTATTTAATCACCATTCCTATTCTGGTATCATTAAAAATATGTTCGGTATCATTTAATAAAATAGACTTCGCTTTGGTTTGCAGTAAGCGCACAATAAGTTCTTGAATCATTAAATCTAACAAGGCATCTTTCGAAGTATTATTGTTAGTGAATGTATAGGTTAGTCTTTTAAGAAGTTGATTTACGTCATTATTATTAGTTAAATGATTTGCGTTTTTATCGATGCTCCAGGAGTTATTTTCATTTTCAATAGCTACATGGAAATTAAATTTATCTACCACTTCGTTAATTTTTGTGCTGTCTATTCCCAAAGCCAAACATTGCGTTGGATTATTTTTTTTAGCATCAGGAAAATCAATAACCATTTCTTTATTAGTAGGCATTACAACAGACTCTCCAGGATAAAACTCAAAAGAAGGAATCCCCTCGATATGCATTATTTTTTTTCCTGTAAGCATACTTGCAATTACAGGAAAACCGAACTTTAAAGCAACTTTTTCTGCATATTGATGCGTTTCATAAATATTTAATTCAGCAAAATTAGCACTGTATGTAGTTCTGTTTTCTACCAAAGTGTTTAGCTTTCTATGTTTTTTGTGTTGGTCTAATAAACGTCTCATAAATTAATGTATAACAATTAAGGTACTGATTTCAAAAATAATAGCATTGTGCAACAAGATAATAAATATGTTCAATTTTTAATGAATATTATAAAATAACTTTACATAAATTGATAATAGTTTATTTTAATTCCACCTTTAATATTAATATATCAATACGTATTTTTTATTTAAACATTAAATTACAAACAAAAACAGCGAGATTATGAGTTATTCAAAACCAAAATTTAAAGAAAAATATTCCAACTTTATTAACGGAAAATTTATTGCCCCAATAGGAGGTCAATATTTTGATAATACATCACCAGTAGATAATAGTTTAATAGCAAAATATCCACGTTCTCAAAAGGAAGATGTCGAGTTGGCTTTAGATGCTGCGAACGCAGCAAAAGAAGCCTGGGGAAATACTTCTGTTACAGAAAGAGCGGCTTTGTTAAATAAAGTAGCAGATATCATAGAAGCCAATTTAGAGGAATTTGCTATAGTGGAAACTTGTGATAATGGGAAACCAATAAGAGAAACCCTAAATGCAGATATTCCGCTAGCGGTGGATCATTGGCGCTATTTTGCAGCTTGTATTAGATCAGAAGAAGGAAGCGCATCAGAGCTCGATCAGAACACATTGTCTATTAATATTAAAGAGCCATTGGGTGTTGTAGGTCAAATTATTCCGTGGAATTTTCCATTGTTAATGTTATCGTGGAAAGTACCACCAGCACTAGCAACAGGTAATTGTGTGGTTTTAAAACCAGCAGAACAAACCCCATCTACTGCAACCCTATTAATGGAAAAAATTGCAGATGTGTTTCCTCCTGGCGTTTTTAATATTGTGCATGGTTTTGGACCAGAAGCAGGAAAGCCTTTAGCATCGAGCTCTAAAGTTGATAAAGTGGCCTTTACTGGTGAGACTACAACTGGTCAATTAATCATGCAGTATGCTTCAAAAAATTTGAATCCAGTTACGATGGAATTAGGGGGTAAATCTCCAAATGTTTTCTTTAATTCTGTTATGGATGCAGACGATGCCTATTTAGATAAAGCTGTTGAAGGAGCTGTTTTGTTTGCTTTTAATCAAGGAGAAGTATGCACCTGTCCTTCAAGATTATTGGTTCAAGAAGATATTTATGATGCATTTATGGAACGCGTAGTCGCAAGAACGAATGCTATTATTCAAGCGAATCCTTATGATGTGAATACAATGGTTGGTGCGCAAGCATCAAACGACCAATATGAAAAAATACAGGCGTATTTTAAAATTGGTAAAGAAGAAGGAGCAAAAGTTCTAACAGGAGGAGAGATTAAAAGGTTGACTGGAAATTTAGCGAATGGATTCTATATAAAACCAACAATATTGGAAGGTCATAATAAAATGCGCGTTTTTCAAGAAGAAATTTTTGGACCTGTTCTTTGTGTCACTAAATTTAAAGATGAAGCAGAAGCGATAGCGATTGCTAACGACACACTTTATGGTCTTGGAGCTGGAGTTTGGACACGAGATGCGCATCAATTATATCAAATACCAAGAGCTATTAAAGCAGGTCGAGTATGGGTAAATTGTTATCATGCGTATCCTGCACATGCGCCATTTGGAGGGTATAAAAAATCTGGATTTGGTAGAGAAAACCATGTGATGATGCTGAATTACTACCGTCAAACTAAAAACATGTTAATCTCTTATGACAAGAATAAATTAGGTTTCTTTTAGCAGAAACATCACTTATAAAATGCTGAATTGCAGGTGTAGTTCGGATTTTTTTAATAACTTTAAGACATGGAAAGAGTTGTAATTACTGAAGTAGCAGCAAAAGTTTTGGAACAATTAAAAATAAAACATGGTGCGTTAATTTTTCATCAAAGTGGAGGTTGCTGCGATGGTTCTGCCCCCATGTTACTTGAAAAGGGCGATATGTATTTAGATGAAAGTGATATTCTTTTAGGAACTTTAAACGAGGTGAACTTTTATATGAACAAAGATCAATTTGACTATTGGAAACATACACACTTAACGGTAGATGTTACTGAAGGTAGAGGTGCTAGTTTTTCTTTAGAAATTCCTTTAGGTTTACGTTTTTTAATTCACTCTAGATTACTAACGGAAGAAGAAAATCAATTTTTTAAAGTCGATTAGAAAGCCTAGATTGCTGAAGCAAAAAACAAGAACTTATATGAGTAATTATCACATCAAACATTTAGAAGAATACTATCAAGTCTATAGAAAGTCTATTCGAGAACCAGAAAATTTTTGGGAAGAAATTGCTGAGGAACATTTTGTTTGGAGAAAAAAATGGGATAAAGTTTTAGACTGGGATTTTTCTAAACCCGAAATTAAATGGTTTCAAGGAGCAAAATTAAACATTACAGAAAATTGTATTGATAGACATTTGGCAACAAGAGGAGATAAAACGGCTATTTTATTTCAACCTAACAATCCAGAGGAAGCAGCCGAACATATTACGTACAAACAATTATCAGAAAGAGTAAATCAGTTTGCAAATGTGCTTAAGGCCAATAATGTTCGCAAGGGAGATCGGGTTTGTATTTATGTGCCTATGATTCCGGAATTGGCGATTGCAACTTTAGCCTGCGCTCGAATTGGTGCGATTCATTCTGTAGTTTTTGCAGGTTTTTCATCCACAGCATTATCAACAAGAATTAATGATTCAGATTGTAAAATGGTCATTACTTCAGATGGTTCTTTTAGAGGATCAAAATCCATCGATTTAAAAGGAATTGTAGATGAGGCATTAGAAAACTGTGCTTGTGTAGAAACTGTTTTAGTAGCAAAAAGAATAAATACAGACATCAATATGAAAGAGGGTCGTGACAAGTGGTTACAGCCTTTATTAGACAATGCTTCAATAGAATGTGAAGCTGAAATTATGGATGCCGAAGATCCGTTGTTTATTTTATATACATCCGGTTCTACTGGGAAACCGAAAGGAATGGTGCATACAACTGCGGGTTATATGGTGTATACTGCATATACATTTAAAAACGCATTTCAATATAAAGAAGATGATGTGTATTGGTGTACCGCCGATATTGGTTGGATTACCGGACATTCTTATATCGTTTATGGTCCGTTAGCAAACGGAGCAACTACAGTGCTATTTGAAGGAGTGCCTAGTTATCCGGATTTTGGACGCTTTTGGGAAATTGTAGAAAAGCATAAAGTAAATCAATTTTATACAGCGCCAACGGCTATTAGAGCTTTGGCAAAACACGGAACAGCTTTAGTTGATAAATACGATTTATCATCACTTAAAGTATTAGGGTCTGTAGGAGAACCTATTAATGAAGAGGCTTGGCATTGGTATAATGATAATGTTGGGAAAAAGAAAAGTCCGATTATTGATACTTGGTGGCAAACAGAAACAGGCGGAATGATGATTACACCGATACCTTATGTAACACCTACAAAACCCACCTATGCAACGTTGCCTTTCATCGGGATTCAGCCAGCAATACTGGATGAAAATGGAAAAGAGTTAAAAGGAAACCAAGTAGAAGGAAGACTGTGTATTAAATTTCCTTGGCCAAGTATTGCAAGGACTATTTGGGGAAATCATAAACGGTATAAAGAAACCTATTTCTCAGCTTTTGACAATATGTATTTTACAGGTGATGGCGCTTTAAGGGATGAAGTCGGTTATTATAGGATTACAGGAAGAGTAGATGATGTAATTATTGTTTCTGGTCATAATTTAGGAACAGCACCTATAGAAGATGCAATTAATGAACATCCTGCAGTTGCCGAATCTGCTATTGTTGGTTTTCCGCATGATATAAAAGGAAGTGCTTTGTATGGATATATTACGTTAAAAGATGCTGGAGAAAGTAGAAATCATAACAATTTAAGTAAAGAAATAAACCAATTAATTTCGGATAGAATTGGGCCGATTGCAAAGTTGGATAAAATTCAATTTTCTGAAGGACTGCCAAAAACACGTTCAGGTAAAATCATGAGACGTATTTTACGTAAAATTGCGTGCAATGAAATGGATAATTTAGGGGATACAAGTACACTCTTAAATCCTGAAATTGTGCAAAGTATTATTGATAATAGACTTTAATTTATATCATAAATAGGAATAGAAAACAGTTTCCTATTCGAAAATAATAACTGCATCTTCGAGTCAGAGCTTCGAAGATGCAATCATTATTAGTCTTTATTTCGAAATTCAATATTTATTACACGTATCGATTTTAATAGGCTTATAAAGTCTGAATAATTAGTATCTAGATCACTTTTAGATCTGGAAGAAATTACGGTCATAATTGCAAATTCCTTTAGATCTAAATAAGCGAGATATTCAAAACTGTCATAAGTTCCACCACCAAAGTATTTTATAATTCCATTAAATTTTTCAAGTTCAATTTTTTCTTTAGTATTAATTTTAATTCCTTCATAATTTTCTTTAAACTGGGTAATATCATAAGAAATAAGGTCATTTATATTCCTTTGTTTTTCAGTATTTAAGCTTGCAAAATTTAGATACATCACCGTTTTAGCATTTACCCAAGTCTTTCCAGATTTGTAAAAGACCGCATTAATTCCGCTTTCTAATCCAGATTCACAATCTAAAATCCAGCCATTGGGCGCTTTTAATGTAATCGCTTTATTACCAAAATATAGGATAGCGCAACTAGTTGTTTCCTGTGAAAAGCTCAAATGATTTATGAGTATTAAAAAAAGTATTAAAATTCTTTTCATTTAATTTTTTACAAAGTTTTTATAGCTATTATTTTGCCCTAAATTTGGATCTTTATAGAGGGATGTTTCCATGCTTCCGTTTTGGTCTTTCTACTTCTTTATTTTCCAGCATCGAAAAGGCTTTTATTAATTTCCGCCTAGTATCTTTTGGTAAAATGACTTCATCAATAAAGCCTCGTTGGGCGGCACTAAAAGGATTCGCAAAAAGTTCTGCATATTCTGCTTCTTTTTCTTTCCATTTTTCTTCCGTATTTTCTGCGGATTTAATTTCTTTCTTAAAAATAATTTCAGCGGCTCCTTTTGCTCCCATAACTGCTATTTCCGCACTTGGCCAAGCGAAATTAATATCTGCTCCTATGTGTTTCGAGTTCATCACATCATAAGCGCCACCGTAAGCTTTGCGGGTGATTACAGTAACTCGGGGTACCGTAGCTTCACTAAAAGCATATAATAATTTTGCGCCATGCACAATAATTCCACTCCATTCTTGATCTGTTCCTGGTAAAAAACCGGGGACATCTTCTAATACTAAAAGCGGAATATTAAAAGCATCACAAAAACGCACAAAACGAGCTGCTTTTTTTGAGCTATTTACATCTAAAACACCTGCTAAAAATAGAGGTTGATTTGCCACAATACCAATACTTCGTCCACCTAAGCGTGCAAAACCAACAAGAATGTTTTCGGCATAATCTTTATGAATTTCGTAAAATGAATCCGCATCAATTATTCCGGATATTACAGCATGCATGTCATAGGGTTTGTTAGAGATGTCAGGAATGATGTTGGTAAGGTTTTCTCTAACTTCGTCATCTAGTTTAAAAGGGAATAGTTTAGGCGTTTCTCTATTATTTTGAGGTAGATAACTTAAAAGTTTTTTTAAATCCTCTAAACATTCTACATCATTTGGAGAAGTTTTGTGAGCCACTCCAGATTTAGTCGCATGTGCACTTGCGCCGCCTAATTCTTCGCTCGTTACCTCTTCATTTGTTACTGTTTTTACCACATTTGGTCCTGTTACAAACATATAACTAGTGTTTTCTACCATGATGGTGAAATCTGTCATTGCAGGCGAATATACAGCGCCACCAGCACAGGGTCCCATAATTGCAGATAGTTGCGGAATGACTCCAGATGCCTGTACGTTTTTGTAAAAAATATCAGCATAACCGCCAAGAGAGCGCACACCTTCTTGAATTCTAGCTCCGCCAGAATCGTTTAAACCAATTATTGGTGCTCCAACTTTCAGTGCTAAATCCATTATTTTACAGATTTTTTCTGCATGCGTTTCTGATAAAGAGCCACCAAAAACTGTAAAATCTTGGGCAAAAACATAAGTTAATCTACCATTAATTGTCCCGTAACCAGTTACTACGCCATCTCCGTAAAAAATTTGCTTTTCCATTCCAAACTCTTTAGTTCGGTGTATTACTAAAGCCCCAATTTCTTCAAAAGAACCATCATCTAATAAATACAAAACGCGTTCTCGTGCTGTTAATTTTTTATTTTGATGTTGCTTATCTATTCTTTCTTGCCCACCACCTAAATAGGCTAAAGCAAGTTTTTCGTTGAGGTCTGTTATTTTGGATTCCATTGTTATATGCTTTTTTTTTTTTACAAGTGCACAAAGGCGCAAAGCTGTGTATGATCGGTATTTTTTTTATTCTTTTGTTGCATTCATTTTTATTTGAAGTCAACTTTTTACATGTTTTTTATTTTCGTTTATTAAATATGATGAGCTATTTTAAGGGTAATCGAACTATTTTTAGATCTTTTAAATATTGTTTGACAGCAATAAGTGCTGCAATTTTAGCTTCTTCTTGCTGTTTCTTTCTCAAAGCCTCTGGAGAATAGTATTTTTCAACAAAATGGGTATCAAAATTTCCTGATCGGAATGCATCGTGCTCGCATACAAAACTTCCAAAGGGCAAAGTGGTTTTAATACCTTCGATATAATAGTTTTGAATAGCAGTAATCATTAACTCAATAGCTTCTTCTCTTGTTTTTCCAAACGTGATTAATTTCGACAACATAGGGTCGTAATAAATAGGAATATCCATACCTTCTTCAAAACCATTATCTACACGAATATTTTTGCCCTCTGGGATTTTGTAAACTTCTAAATTACCTACACTTGGTAAAAAATCATTTAAAGGATCTTCTGCATAGACACGCAATTCTAAAGCATGTCCGTTAATTTTTAAATCTTCTTGCCGCATGGGTAATTTTTCACCACGTGCCACGCTAATTTGTAATTCTACCAAATCAGTTCCAGTAATTAATTCAGATACTGGATGCTCTACTTGTAAGCGTGTATTCATTTCTAAAAAATAGAAATTATGAGCATCATCTAGCAAAAATTCAACGGTACCAGCACCAATATAGTCACAAGATTTTGCTACTTTAATTGCAGCTTCCCCCATTATTGCGCGTAATTTTGGCGTTAAAACAGTCGAAGGTGCTTCTTCAATTACTTTTTGATGACGACGTTGTATGCTACATTCTCGTTCAAAAAGATGGACTATATTACCATGTGCATCTGCCATAATTTGAATTTCAATATGTCGAGGTGAGGAAACATATTTTTCTATAAAAACAGATCCGTCACCAAAAGCAGAAGTAGCTTCGCTAATCGCTCGGTTCATTTGCGATTCAAATTCGCTTTCTTTTTCTACTACCCGCATTCCTTTTCCACCACCACCAGCAGAGGCTTTTATAAGAATTGGGAATCCAATATCTGTTGCTAATTTTTTTGCTTTAGGGATATTTGTAATCGCTTTATCTGCTCCAGGAACCATCGGAATATTATAGGCTTTTACAGCTTCTTTTGCCGCCAATTTACTTCCCATAATTTTAATAGCCTTAGATTTTGGGCCAATAAAAATAATGTTATTTTTTTCACAGGCTTCAGCAAAATCAGCATTTTCAGACAAAAAGCCATAACCAGGATGGATGGCATCTACCTCTAGTTTTTTAGCGACATCAATAATTTTATCACCTAATAAATAAGATTGATTAGAAGGTGCCTCACCAATTAAAACCGCTTCGTCCGCAAATCTTACATGCGGCGCATTTCTGTCCACAGTAGAAAACACTGCAACAGTTTTTATGCCCATTTTTTTTGCGGTTCGCATAACTCGAATCGCAATTTCACCTCTATTTGCTATTAAAATTTTTTTCATTTAAAAGGTTTATTTTTATGTTTATAAAGGTGTTTTTTTTTTAATTTTTAAATCAACAACCTTTTTAAAAGCTTGCAAGAAATAACGTAGTTATTCAAATTCAATTAAGAGTTGATTTTTATTTACAGCATTACCTTTCGAAACTGAAATAGATTTTATAATCCCATCTCTTGGAGAAGTTAATACGTTTTCCATTTTCATGGCTTCTAAAATTAAAAGGGAGTCATCTTCTTTCACTTTTTGCCCAATTTTCACATTAATATCTAGGATTAAGCCTGGCATTGGAGCTTTAATTTCGTTTACTTTTTTGGTAGCTCCGATTTCAAACCCCATCTCTTTAATTAAGGAATCTAAAGCATTAAAAATACTTACATTGTACGTATTGTTGTTTACTTTTACTTTGTAAGATTTCTGATCAAAATTAGCTTCGATTACCTCTGTTTTGTAAGCGTTATTGTTGTGTAAAACATGAAATTCTGAATCTGAAGTTTTTAAGGAGTCCAAATTTAAAATAGAGTGCTCGTCAATCTCAAAATCGAAAGTGTTGTTCACTTTCACTTGGTAGGAATTTTTCACTTTTTATCAATTTAATGCTTGTAAATATAAGTATTCTAAAAGTTTTTGTATTCGTAATTTATGCAAATGTTAGGGGTCTATTTACTTTCCGCCTAAAAATTATTGATATATTTACATATAAATAATTATTTTTGGAAAAATACTATTTATTGGTTTTACGTAAAAAAAAATATCACATAGTTGGAAAGGTTTTCGAAAATAAAATCATGAAAATTCACCAAAAAAAAGGTTTAAAATCACAGCTAATAAATTAGATGATTTAAGGCCTATTTTGTATTTTTTGAACCGTACAATGATCTAAATAATTTATTGAATTTTAAAAGCAGACTTTGAATACTGAAAAAAACTAATATTGGAATGATGTTTAAGGTTAGAAATAATTATTGCCTACTGATCCTTTTTTTTGGACTCTTTTTTTCGTGCTCAAAAGCTATTGAAAATACCAAAACTCGTTTTAGTTTTTTAAATTCTGGAGATACAAACATCCATTTTAAAAATAGTATACAAGAAACGGACAATTTTAATTTCCTGAATTATACCTATATATACAATGGAGGTGGCGTGGCTGTATTAGATGTGAATAATGATGGTTTAGAAGATTTATTTTTCACTTCGAATCAAGAATCGAATGCTCTTTATTTAAACCAGGGGGATTTCGAGTTTAAAGATATTACCAAGAAAGCAAAAGTTGCAGACGAAACAGGATGGACAACAGGCGTTACTGTGGTTGATATTAATAATGATGGTTGGTTAGATCTCTATGTTTGTAAATCAGGTTCGTTAAATAAGCATTCTAAAAGAAGGAATAAACTTTTTATCAACCAAAAAAATAACACTTTTAAAGAACAGGCAAAAGCCTATGGTTTAGATCATTTTGGATTTTCTACACAAGCCTATTTCTTTGATTTTGATACGGATGGTGATTTAGATATGTACTTGGTAAATCATCGTAAAGATTTTTCAATCAGAGAAGCGAAAGAGCCCTATAATTCAGATCAACTATTTATGAACGAAGGCGGTACTTTTACAAACATCACAAAACAAGCTGGAATTTTAAACAAAGGTTGGGGTTTAAGTGCTTCTATTGGAGATTTCAATAATGATAATTTATTAGATGTTTTTGTTGCAAACGATTTTTATGATTCAGACTATTTGTACATCAACCAAGGTAATGGAACCTTTAAGGATGAAGTATTAACTTATTTTAATCATATTTCTACGAATAGTATGGGATCTGATTTTGCAGACATTAATAACGATTTAAAACCAGATTTAATCGTTTTAGATATGATGGCGGAAGACCACATTAGAAGCAAGGAGAATATGGCCACAATGAGTATTTCTAACTTTCATAATTTGGTAAAAAAAGGGGCTCATTATCAGTATATGTCTAATATGTTGCAGTTAAATAATGGCGATAATACTTTTAGTGAAATTGGACAACTTGCCGGAATTGCCAAAACAGATTGGAGTTGGGCGCCGTTAATTGCAGATTTTGATAATGATGGTTTTAATGATTTATTTGTGACCAATGGAATTCAAAATGATTTAACAAATCAGGATTTTAGAAATCAAATGAAAACCAATATTAGAAATCGTAAAAAAGTTTCTTTACTGGAAGCAAAAAAATTAATTACTTCAGAGAAATTAAGCAACTATATTTTTAAAAATAAGAAAGATTTAACTTTTGAAAATAGTACTAAAAATTGGGGTTTAGATGCTAAAATAAATTCTAACGGAGCTGCTTATGCTGATTTAGATAATGATGGCGATTTAGATTTAATTATAAACAATCAAGCAGAAAAAGCATCTATTTATAGAAATAATACAAAGCGTAATTTTATAACTTTTAAGCTGAAAGGAACTGCAATGAATCCGTTTGGTATTGGTGCAAAAATCACGGTTTATTCAGATAGTTTACAACAAACTAAAAAACAATTTTTAAGCAGGGGTTTTCAATCTTCGGTTACGAGTAAAGTTCATTTTGGATTGGGTAATAGTACTAAAATTGATAGTATTTTTATTGATTGGGGACAGCACAATATTGAGAAATTAACCAAAATAGATGCGAATCAAACTTTAGTAGTTGACGTCAAAAACGCGCTTAATGCCATTAAAAATAATCCAATAGAATCTGCATTGTTTAAAAAAATTAGTCCAACTGAAATCGGCATTAATTATCAGCAAAAAGAAAACCTGTTTAACGATTTTACACTGCAGTTATTATTGCCACAAAAACAATCTGAAAAAAGTTCAGCCCTCACTGTTGGAGATATTAATAATGATGGATTAGAAGATTTTTTTGTTGGGAATTCTAAAGGTGAAAAAGGAGTTTTATACATTCAAAAGAAGGATGGGAAGTTTATAGAAACAAATCAAAAATTATTTGAGAAAGAGCGAATTTTTGTAG
>Ga0302131_1001709_pt1 | contig 11785 bp, 17 predicted proteins | sample CB9_20m_MG_FD_203105 | JGI IMG/M metagenome (GOLD analysis project Ga0302131, IMG submission 203105) | Marine microbial communities from Western Arctic Ocean, Canada - CB9_20m | ecosystem: Environmental > Aquatic > Marine > Oceanic | place: Canada: Western Arctic Ocean | collected 2017-09-19
ATTTTTTGTTAATTATTGAGAAGGTGGGTTACATAGATTATATATTTGATTATTTTGGATCTACTACGTTGAGCTGGTGTAATGCTTTTAACATTTTTTGGTCACCTGCTCCATTTGCTTTACGCATTAATTTCATTACATGGTCCCTGGGGTCAATGAGAGGGTTTGCCGCGATTTCCGCTTTATGTTTTATCGTTTCTCGCTTCATTTTTAGCCAATTTGTCATTCTTATGTGGAGCAGGTGGAGCAGATGGAGCAGATGGAGCAGGTGGAGCAGATGGAGCAGATGGAGCAGATGGAGCAGATGGAGCAGATGGAGCAGATGGAGCAGATGGAGCAGATGGAGCAGATGGAGCCCTTTGGATGGTGGGTAGTGATGTAGTTTCTTTAGCGATAACCTGTTCATTTTTTGACATTTTTGTTGTGTTTTCTGACACCGCATCCTTTCCATCGGTCTGGTCTGAAGTATTTTTTGACAAACTTTTATAATAACAGAAATTTTTTTTCTTTTCTAGCTTATCATGACAATTGCCTTTACTCTTCATGATAAATAATGACTCATCTTGTTTCATTTTCTCCATAATTTCTACAATATTATTTATTGAATCGATTGTACTGTCACCACCTTTTTGTTTTTGTAATTTTAAACTATATTTTCTCTTCATTTTGTTGCGTTTCTTTTTGTCCATTTTCACCTTTTTACTCTTTTGTTTTTTTGGTCCTTTTTTCTTCAAAGTGTTATTCTTTTTTTTTCCCACTAGATTTTTCTTAGAATATTTTCCTTTTCCCATATACAATATATATAAACAAGTATAAATTATAGTTTGGCATAATTGCTCAATAAAGTATTTGTTTCTAAAATTTGTTCTTTATTCATGTTTAATATCCATCCCTGATGTCTTTTCTTGTTCAACAAATCAATATTAACAAATAAACAGTAATTGTTGGACGCAAATGAAATATTATCAGAAGATAAAATGTTCTCAAGATGGATCAAATTTTGATTCGAATCAACCACCCCAATTTTCTCTTCTGAAAAACTATCTAAGTAATGAAGTTTCTCAAAAGTTTTATCAAAATGTTTTATGTCAGAAGTGTAATTGTGTCGGCATTTTTTTCTTAAATAATCCAGATAAATCTTAGTGGTTTCATCGTTTTCAGGTCCCGCGATCATATAACAAAACGACGGAATAATCAGTTTATTGGAAACATTTACACCCTCGTTATTTACACGACATATTTTAAGTCTTTCTGGACAAAATTCCTCATATTTGGGGCATTCAGAAAATAAAAAGTTTGGTTTCATGACAACACCCCCATATTTGTGAATAATTTTGAATTTGCAATATTCTTCCCATTGTTTGAGGTCTTGTCCGCCCAACAAATCAATATGTTCGATGTTACATAAGTCGTCGCCATCATCATCTACCATTTTCGCAATATCTTCATTTGTGTATAGAACAATATCATATTTTTGGTAACAGTGATTCATAAGACTCTCGACACAGAGACGAGTCAATCCCGAAATACCAGAGTAGTCATCCATATGTATAAATATTTTTGGTTTTATTAGTTTATCCATATTGATAATATTGTTGAAATAACAATCATCCAGCTTGTCACAATCACATTTTTCATTTTTTCTTAGAACAATATCGTACATATTCAAATTAAAATATAACAAAATTATCAAAATGATTACAACTAAAAAGACAAATGACTTCAAACTCATAATATATATATATTTATAACAATATTTATATTATGAAACACTATTCCTCCAATTTTAAGTATTTTGAAATGTACCTGTGATATTTTTTGTCCATTTTCTCTTTTTGTTTCATTTGCTCAAACGCAAGATTCTTAGACTGGTTATTAAGAAGTTTTTCCTTATTTTCAAAATAATGTAAACTGGCTTCATTGCTTAGAGGCTCGTTTGAATTGTCCTCGGCTTCTAAAAACGACTTGTATTCTTGAACGCTAGAGAATTTGGGTTTTTCTCTATATACTTTGTCAATGTCCATCGCGACAAATGGATTTGTATAAACCTCTTTCAAATCTGTTTGAGTATTTGAAAAACTGCCTCCACCAACTCCGGTTATTTCATCGACATTTATTATAGCGTTTTGTATAGCGGTTTGCCTACTTTCCTCTAAGTCGTCTTTATTGTATATACCATCTTCCGACTTTAACCAATTAGAATAACCATCTTGATTTTCCGAAATATATACCTGTTCAAACATTTTGTTAAATTCTTTGGTAAATAATTCGTAATTTTTTTCGGGATCAATATTGTTCGTTTCTAAATAGTTTTTAAAATTTGCGTCCACTTCGTAATTGACGGTTAACTTATCTTTGTCTTTTTCGTGGTGTGTAAAGTTGTATATTTCTTCAATTTTACAGTACATCTTAATCATAAACATGAACACCTTGCGCGGTAGTTTAGATCTATCTGGATGTAATTTCAACACTTTGCGTCTAGCAATTCTCAAATCTGTCTGATCAAAATCGTCTTCTAACGCAAATAGATTTAATAAAGTTTGATAATCATAATTATCTTCATTCATATCAATCTCCAAATGCGACATTATCTGAATATCTTTACTATAATTTATATAATAAAATCCAACACTTTCTTTATTTCATCTTCTTTTGTTCCGGAAATGCTGGCTTGTGGAATGTACATATGTTTTTCTTCATTCTGTTTGTATACCTTTTTTGAGTATAAAAATAGCGCCGGGATCCCATTAATCATTTTTTGTTTTTTCATAAACGCATACAGGTCAAAACACTCATCCACATCTACAGAAACAAAAATAAACTTATTCTTGAGTCCCTGCGCTTCAAATTTTTGTGCCTTATCTTCCAAAAGACGCGTCACAAATGGCGCTATTAGTTTGCACGGCTTACACCAATCAGCATAAAACTTGAGGATAACAAAATCATAGGGGGTATTTTTTAGGAAAAATGACAAATCTTCTCGCGTTTCTAGAATAATCTCCTCGTCTTGCGTGTTTTCTGTAGAAATGGGCATTTTATGGTTCTCAATATATTCTACATGTTTATTCGTTTTTATATTATATTGAATTCATTTCATTTCATTTCATAAGTTGATTCGAAACAATTTTGTTTAACTTGTAAATGTCAATATGGACAAGTTCTAAATGAGACTCCCAGAAATATTTACATAACAAGTAGTCAATATTGTAATTACTTTCTTTCAATAAAGGCGTCTCATCATAAATTCTCTCCAAGTTGCAAACGTCTTGGGGAATTATTTGTGCGTGTTCTTCATATGGCAACACATACAATAAAAGCGCCGCTTCGTGAATTGATGGCACCGTGATTGATTTCAAAATTGTTTCATCGTTGAAAAGAGGAATATAAGACAAAACGTCCTTCAATAATGGAGCATGTCCGTACAGGTAACATTTTGTATTATCTATAACACTATTGTGATAGTAATAGTGCCAAGTCCATTGTATCATTTCTAGGTAATTACAACATATTTCCTTGATAGAGTTAGTTTCAAAGACAAACTCGCGGAAATTGTCAATATTGTCATATAAATACTCTTCTTTTTCCGTGTCAAAGCAGGGGAGCATTTCCAATTTGTCACTTTGATTCAATGGTTGTTTCTTGTATTTCTGACCCAGCTTCCACTTTAGATTTGTCAAAATATTTTCTTGCTCTTCCTCACAAAGAAGAGACAAAAAAATATGGAAATGTTTCCAGTTTATATTTCCTGTATCAGTAGAAATCAACGGATATTTAGAACCATCGTGTTTCAAATAACCTTCTACTATAAATGGAATTCCATTATTCCTAATATTGATGCTATGCAGGTGTGGTAGAAAATCGTTCCCACATAAGAATGCCATGAAACAATAATCGCAGATAGCTTGGCTTGTATTGACCCTCAATTTATTACCAAGCTCGCGAGAAAATAGCTCAATGTCAAAATAATATTTATCTTTTTCGTTAATTTTACTAATATAAGAAAAGTGGTGAGTTTCTTTATAAAGAAAAATGGTGTAATCGCGCAGTACTAGTAAGAGACCCAGCATAAACAAATCTGCGTCTAATCCATAAATAATAAGGTTATGGTTTTTGAACATTGGATTTGATTTGATAATATTAGATATTTTGTGTTCTCCTTCATCAGGTTCCGACGATGGACTGAAGACAATGTTTATTTCTTTGCTAAATTTTTTAGTCAAATATTTGTCAAGTTCGCTCATAAATATAGTTCCGGGTGTAATTTGATTGCGGTTCCATGAATCAGAATCCTTGTTAAGGATTTTATTGGTAAGCGACCCTTTATAACGACGCTGACGCTGTTGATTCATTTTAGCATAAGGTGGGACGCCATCAAAACAAACGTAGGTCTTATTTTTTGGGTTGACGGATTGAATCAAATTATTTATATTTTCGTATACTTGTTTGAATATAACATCATTGTCGGGTGGAACTCCGTTCTGAAATTCATTAATACAATCATATATTAATGAATTTGCGTCTACAAACAAAAAATCACTTCTCACTTGCGATTTGTTTCGAATGATTTTAGAGTGGTTTCTTAGGATAAAATTAAAATAACTGGGGATCCCCATATTAGTCAATACATATTATGATATGTTATATTTAATTTATTTATTATAGTGTATATATAAATAATGCCAGCCGCACAAAATAACACTAGCGCAAATATTAACAGTGGAGTAACAAAATTGCGGTTTTCGAACAATATTTTGCCATCGACATCGTCTGTGCTGTATTTAGTTTCTTTTGTTGGTCCTTACGTCTTGATCGGATTTTTCCTTCTTTTGTCTATTTTCAATCAGAACCTCAAGGGTGTCGCATATTTAGTCGGAATATGTGTTTTGTTCACAATATCAAGAGGTGTTTCTGGAATGCTTGAATCATCTTCAAATAACAGAAAATGCGGCGATCATGGCGTATTTCATCAGTCCAACGGATTGCCTCCTGGGACATTGGTGTATGTATTCTCTTTCTTCTACTTAATCACGCCTATGGTTACAACCGGGATCGTAAATATGCCGCTGTTAGTTTCGCTCGCGTTGATGACTATTGTTGATGCGACCGTAAACTTGCGGGATAGCTGTACCGACTTGAGTTTCATAATGATTGCCATTGTATTTGCTTCAATAATCGGAACGTTATGGTCAGTATTGATTTATAGCGTCAAACGCGAATTAGTTTATCATACAGATTATATATCGACGAACAAATTGGCTTGTTCGTTGCCATCTAAACAAAAATTCAAGTGCGTTGTGAAGAAAAATGGAGAAATTATTGGTTGAACTTTGAAATATTCTTCCTAAAATAATCACAAAACTGTTTCAAGAAATTTTTGCGGTGATAAGAATGTAGCATCATCTTTTCTCCGTATCTCGCATTTAGATTTTTGTTAAAATACTCACTTAGAACATCTTTCGTCTTATATTGATTATATTGTTCAATATTTTCAAACGAGTAATTCGGTTTTTTCAATCGTTTGTTTACTGTATTGTGCATAAAATAGACAAACTTGATCAAATCGTCCTTCGTCTTGACGTTATTTAATCGGTGTTTTTTAATGATTCCAGTTGAGTGCGAAGCGCATTGTGGACACGGTAGATTGGAGCAAATGTTTGTTATCATTTTTATGATATTTTCTCGTTCTTGTGGGAACTCTTCATCTTTGATTTTTATGGTAATACAATGTAAAACTTTCCATATGAGCGGACCCCATTCTCCTTTTTTCATATTCACAAAAATATATATAAATAGATATAATATATAAATACAGACTTAAACATATGAAATTATCAGACGCATTAAAAATATTCAATGAAGAACAGTCCGATAATTCTGGTCGCAAAGAATGCTTAATCACCCGCCAGGAAATGAAAAATGAAATTGTCTTGAAATGTAGCCACAGTTTTGAACATGAGGCGCTGATCAAGCATCTTGTTGGAACACAACGCCATTACGACTCTCATAAATGCCCATATTGTCGTAAGGTGAACAGTGGCTTCGTCCCGTTTTACCAGAGCCCTGAGAGCACTGAACGCGGCGAACAACTATTGAATAACATCAATAGAAGTCTTTTTAAAAAAAATGAATATATAACTTGTTCTTATTGTTTTGTAAGTGGAAAAAATAAGGGCAAGTGTTGTGGAAAGGTTGGGCATAAATTCAACGAAGGGAATTACTGCTTTGCTCATTATAAACAAGTAACGAGGCAGAAAGCAGAGTCATCAAAGAAACAATTAAAACCACAGTGTTGTCATGTCCTTAAAAACGGCAATCAATGTAAGTTAAAATGTTTTAATACTGAAAGTGGACTATGTAAAAAGCACGATAACGTTGTAACTTAAAGTTATTTCTTCTTACGACCCTGGGATTTATTTTTGGCTTGTCTTTTTACTTCATCCCAGAAACTCTTTGAACAATCGGTCTTTTTGCATATACTGCTCACATACCTTCTCGTCTTACTGTTGGGTGGCTTGTATGAAACACCCCCTTTTGGTCCAACTATTAATTGACGTTCGGTTTTGTTTTTTTCATTGACATACTTCAAAACGCGTTTCTTCCTACCGGAGATTGTCATTATTTTCGTTACACACCTTGTGTATTTCACCATAACTGTTTATAATATAATGCGAGAAAATATTGTGCTATATTATATAATGAAATATGGTCGGAAAAGTATGAAATATGGTCGGAAAAGTATGAAATATGGTCGGAAAAGTGTGCGCACAAAACATAAAACTCGGAAAAATAAAAGTAGAATGATGAAAAGGGGAGGTGCGATGATAAATGAAAGAAGCCCCGACTTTTCGACAGAAATAATGGAAGAATTAAAAGACAAAATAGCAGATTTGAAATCGAGACTAATTTTCACTTGTGAAACCCGAAAGGGTTTCAAGAAACAACGTGATGGATGTCGTAATGAAGTAGAACAACTAAAAGAAAAAAACGAAATATTGGAGAATGAAAACGGAGACCTAGAGATAAAAATTAGCAATCTAAAAGAAGAATTATTAGAAAGTAAAATAATGAAAGTAGGGGGTGCGACAAGTAGAAGATCCCCCTTACTTCGGACAAAAACAAGGGCAGAATTAAAAAAACAAATAAAAGATTTGGTGAATGATAAAGTTAAAAATGAACGAGATAAATTCAGTAATGAGCGCGATATATGTTATCTTGAACTAAACCGACTAAAAGAAGAAAACAAAATATTGGACAAAAATAACAAAAATCTAAAAGGAGAATTTACAAGATTAAAAAAAAAAAAAGAGAATCGTGTCGTCAAAACTAATTTATCCACGCCTAATTTATCCGCACCTAAAATATCCAATAATATATCCAATAATATATCCAATAATATATCCAATAATATATCCAATAATGAATTTAATTTTAATAATAGAATGACTTCTGCCGAAAGAGAAAAAAGGGGGGAAAAAATGAGCATTGCAATAGAAAAGGCGTTCGCTAGAAGTAGTAAATTGGCTAATATAAGAAGTAATGCAAAATCTGAATAAAGAATATATAATTACAAGATATAAATATTTAATTCTTGTAATTATTATGAATGAAGAAAGCGTTTTAACAATCAAACAGTGGTTAGATATTGAGAGTAAAATTTCACAACATGCTCTCATCTTGAGAGAACTTCGTAAAGAAAAGAAACAATTAAATGCCTCTCTTTTAGAAATAATGAAAGAAAATGACATTGATTGCTTTGATTGCAATAGTGGTCAAATTACTTACATTAAAAATAATGTAAAACGCGGGCTGAATCAAAAGAATTTACACGAATTGTTGGGAAAATATTTCACTAGTCAAAACGCAAATCCAGCCGAGGCTGAAAAACTGTGCAAATATATCCAAGACAACCGGGGAACTGAAATCAAAGAAACGGTAAAATTAAAAAAAAATAAACTGTAAGTATAATATTATTTGAACTAATGTCCAATAATGAAACTGCCAGCGAATCCGGGTCGGCAGTAAATGTAACAATTCCCAAATATATGCGATTTATAATTTTCATGGTGTTTGTCTTTTTGGTATTAAACGCAATCTACGAAATATCTAACTTTTTTAATGTTGAATCTAGTTCTACTTACACATATTTCATTTGGTTCTCATTGTTACTGTTTTTGTTTGTGATTTTACCTATTAAAAGAAGCGTGTTTTCTTAATTGGTTAGCAGCGACCCTTTATACCATTTTCGTATATAAATAAAAATTGATTTAAATATATATTAATATATTAATTTAACATAAAGAACGCCACTATGGAGAAAAATATCCGCACCAAGATCACCGACTATGAGTGCAAATTCAAAGACAATGTTAAGAAGTGGTTCCTTGAAAATGACGCTTCCATTATTTGTGGAAATACCCATGATAAGACAAATGACTTCATACAATACCTGAGCGATTTTCCCAGACTGGAACTGAGTTCACAAGATTTTCAAAAACGCAAACGAATTAAGAATAATGTCCCCGACTATAATCGGTGTATCGCAATGAAATGTAATGGTGACCGCTGTAGTCGCAAACAAAAACATTCGGACACACACCTATGTGGAACGCATATCAAGGGAGCACCTCACGGGACATTCACAAGCAATCAAGAAATAAACAAAAAAAGGCAAGTGAATTTATGGCTTCAAGAAATAAATGGAATTTCTAGATATATCGATGAAAATGAAAATATTTACTCTACCCAAGATATTCTTGATAAGGTAAATCATCCCAAGATAATCGGAAAGTATGGCATTAAGTCTGACAATGAAACATACTATATGATTCAGGATTAATATAATATATTCTTCTTACTTAACTGTTTCAAATACATATAAATTTAAATTTTCTTGCTTCGAATCGCAAAACGGACACCGCAACTCTTTTTTTATTTTCGTTTGTTCTAAATATTTTTTGTAACAATATTTGTGGAAAATGTGATTGCACCTTTCTGTCTTGATACATGGCGAACATTTCAGTAATTCTAAACATATTCCACACTCGTCATTTGGTAATAAGTTTTTATATTCACTTTTTTCAAGTGAAAAATTTTTCTCTTTTGTATGACGTATTTTGAGTAGGTCGAAACATTTCATACATTCAAGCATTGTAATAGATTAATCTTATTGAATATTATTTAATTTCTAAATTAGAATATTTTAAATACTTGACAAAATATTGATGCAAAGAATAATTCAATATGTCAAGACTATCACATTTTGGTTCGTGCCAATAGGGGCTTTGTGCTATATTGACGATATTTGCGCATTTGTTTCTATCATTTTGTCGGGATTCTAATGACAATAAAAACATTGTTTCGCGGAATGAAGGGTATAAGAGCGTTTTTTTAATACATTCACTTTTTGCGTCTTCATCTTCATCTTCATGTTTACATAACTCATTAACAGAATGTAAAGATGGTAAACAAATTTGTATTTTAGGACGCCATATATAATATTCATTTTGATTATCTACATCGCTTATGATATTATATTTGAAATCTGTCAAATTGACACTTGTCTCAAACACCGGCTTTCTAGGACGATAAAGTAAGTTAATGCTATGTTGTTTTTTTGCAATTTCTTCAGTATTTATCTCCGCCAATTCATCATACCAAAAAGACGCAATTTGATACGCATCGTTTGATGTTATTTTGCGAAAGTCGTTTTTTATTTTTTGATTAACCAAAATTTTATGAAACATTTTAGATTTTAACGACGACAACTGAATGTATCCATTAGAAACAGGCATTTGTGAATATAATAGGGTACACAAAAACGACAATGTCTGAAAGTACCGACACATATAGCAAAGCTTCTTCTTATTGTCAACGACACTTTAAGTTAATGTTATCATTAATTGAACAAATGATTTAAATAGATTGCGTTATAGTAGTGTATAACAACAAACAATCAACATGCAAGAACTATATCAAGTAAAGTGGTTTAGCAAGAAGAAGGGCTACGGATTTGTTGAGGGCAAAGATCAGACTGAGTATTTTGTCCACCATACCGATATTCAAGTTGATAGCGGTTTTCGATACCTCAAGCAAGGTGAGCTTATTGTAGGTGTTCCTGAGAAAATGGACGGTGACAAGGTGAAGTTGGCAAAGATTTCGTCTCCGATGGAGGGTAGCGGTCATCTGATGTGTGAAGTGGAGAAGATGAACTCTCAAAATCGTCGCGATAATAATGACGAAGATGAACACGCGTAGACGAACATGCGTAGTTGAACATGCGTAGATGTCTGAAACGGTCCAATAATATTCTAACACACACTTACAAATATAATTACAAAACATCCTTTAAAAATGATTTATCATCTTATTCATATTAAAATACTTTTCTTGATGTATATTAATATGAACAACATATATTTATTTATTTCTCTTTTGTGTATAATTATTTTGAATTGCTTTTGGAGAGCTTATATAACAAAGAGACGAGAAGGTTTCAATATTGGGAAGATTGGAAGGGAGGTCGGTAAAGTTACTGATTTTGTAAAAAATTTTGATCCCGGAAAATTAATTGATGAAGGTCTTGGAAAGATTATTGATTCTATTCTTGGAAGTGTTCCAATACTGAAAGATATACACAAAAAGGTTAAAAAGGAAAAAGGATTTATCGATAAATTCAAAACCACCTTTTTTGAACTTTTCATTTCATTGCTCACAATTATATTCTTACCACTTGGCGCATTTGCCTGCTTGTATTTATCATATCAACTATTTTTAGTAATGTTGGCAAATATTCCAATGTTATTCCAACCGAATTCATTATTGAGTTATATTTGCTAATCATGGTTTCTTTTTGGCGCGTTCAGTTTATTTCACTTATTCGCGTTTAACCTCGTTGATAACATCGCTATCATCTTTATTTTTCTTAAACGTATATTTGATGTGCTTACTTAATCACTCACTATATTTATAAGACTTATTACAATACTGACAATGATAACTCTCTGTCTTTTGTTCGTTTTTCATCGTTGGATACATTTCGAATAAAATTAATATGTTTTTTGTTTTAACGTGTTTTGTGTAATGAGTTTTAATATGTGTTTCATAATCACAGCATTTGCAATAATAAACTGGTATTTCTATATATCTTGTATATTTTTTATTTTATATAACTTTTGTTATATCTTAATTTGTTTTCATTTCTCTCATATTACGTTCTATCATTTGTTCATAAAATGTTGGAGGCCGGATATTTTCAGTAAAAACTGAGGCGCTACCTTTGTGAGTGTCTAAATTGAAAAGACCAGGGAAATATTTGTTTGATAATTTATCAATCAATATTTCATCAGTTATTGTTTCCTTTCTGTTCAGAGTTTCTGTAATGATATCATCCATATCTTTTAATATTTCTAATGAATCATCAAAAATTTGATAAGATTATATTATAAATTTGAACAAAAACGATTTTTTGAAATATAACAAATATAACAAAAGTTATATAAAGTTATATTTTTGTCTCATTTTTGTTATTTTCTTACGTTAAAAAGACACAAAACAATGTCATTAAAAGTATAACTTTTGTTACCATAATATAACTTTTTTGTATCCAATGTTGACTAAAAAGTTATATTATGAGGGGGGGGGAGCATCACTTTTAACTTTCATGAAAAATAAAAAAAGGTTTTTTGGAAACTCTATTTTTTGTTTGAAGGATTTTTAAACATTTTTTCTATTTCCTATTTGGTTTTGACAACAGCGAAAACGACACCAACTACACCAATCAATAGCA
>Ga0302131_1001711_pt1 | contig 11783 bp, 12 predicted proteins | sample CB9_20m_MG_FD_203105 | JGI IMG/M metagenome (GOLD analysis project Ga0302131, IMG submission 203105) | Marine microbial communities from Western Arctic Ocean, Canada - CB9_20m | ecosystem: Environmental > Aquatic > Marine > Oceanic | place: Canada: Western Arctic Ocean | collected 2017-09-19
TGAAGAATGGTTGCTAGAGGCTGTTGAAAAAGTACTCGACAGCACATTGTTAAAACAATGGCTACCGGGTTATGAACCCGACTTGTCTAAACAAGATCAACCAGTCAAAAGAAGCAATAAAAGTAAACACAAAAAACACGCCAGAAACAAAGCACTTGGGATCAAAACAACAAAAAAACGTAGGTAGTGGTAATGACTTTTTTTCAAATAGGCTCATTATTTAAATAAATAGAAATCAGGAGCATGGAATGGAATTAAATTAAGAATATGTATGAGCTTTGAGTGAACTCATCAATGGTTAAGCTTAGCGTCTATCAAATTTTGTTATGCCCTACAAATTCACAGTGAAAAACACCAGTGAATTTTGAAGAGCTTGGAGTGCTCATAACAAGATTAGACAAGATAAAGCTTTACACTGACCCTAGATTCCCTTCAGCGCGTAATCAACCTGTACTTTCTTATCCAAACACTTAAAACAGGTAAAATATGGATTTTGACTCATTAATATCAATTGCCCGCACACAACACCAACAGCCCGAAGTGTTAATCAGCGTTCCTAAAGACTGGTCTCAAGGCCGGACCGTTTTTGGCGGCCTGTCGGCAGCAATGCTCTACAGTGCTGCAAGAGAATATATTGAAGAAGATCGACCGCTACGCTCGATGACTACGAATTTTGTCGGTCCACTTCTCTTTGATACCCCGTTCCAGATCAATGTTGAAATTGTGCGTAAAGGAAAAAATGTGTCTCAAGTACTTGCTCGCATAATACAAGAAGACAAAAATTGTGTGCTCACACAATTTTGCTTTGCCAAAGCAAGGCAATCAAAAACAGCCGTTAAAAATAATGACCAGCACAATATGGCAGTACCCAAAAAAGCTAACTTTATTCCTAACATACCCAAAGTTACCCCAAATTTTTTACGCCACTATGAGCTTTCAATTGATGATGGCGGTCTACCCTTTACTGGCAAAAAGAGCAGCCATTATTACGGTTGGATGCGTTTTAAAGAATCACCTCAGACAATAACCGAAGCGCATATCATCAGTATGATTGATGCATGGCCTCCTACCCTAATACAACAACTGCGCTGGCCAGCACCTGCGAGCACAGTAAGCTGGAATCTTGAATTTATTTATCCTCATAGGCCCTTTGCACCTTCCGATTGGTTAGCTTATAAAGAAGATACCCGCCAAGCGGCAGATGGCTATGGTCATACTGAAGCAACAATATGGGATATACATGGAGAGGTCATTGCACTATCGCGGCAAACCACTGCTGTATTTGATTAGCCGTGTTTCATAGCGTTAATAAAACACTCATCGTAATTTATTGATAAATTATCATGGCTCTCTTTTTAATATTTCTTTTAAAATTTTCTCTTAAAATTTCACCAAGGGTAATCTACTTAATAAGCCACCAACGGCCGTTTGGTTTCAAATAAATTAATAGCTGAGTTGGTTATAAAAAAGTGACTCGCCCCCATGTTTCCGTGTTTAAAGTGTCCGTCAAACTATGGCAACTTAAACCTGACCACGCAGGTTGTTTCTGAAACTTTAGATGCGGAAAATGCACTGGCTGCGCCACCAAAGAAAATTCAATGGCTAAAGCCATTGCGATGGCGGTTTTACAATTTTAATCAGCCAAAAACAGTCAACTTAGTGAAAAATAATATATTTCAACGAACCTGAACCCGCAGTTTTTCAGTGACTATTTGTATCTGATTGTCTTAAGTCAATTTTATTTTCACCCGCTGTATTTATCCAGACCTAAAAGTTTGGATAAGTACAAGGCTTGGTTTGATCATAAAATATCAAATCTAGATTAGCCTTTTAAAAAGGCTAAGTTTATGAAATGCTCTACAAAATCAACCGGATTGTCGAGGTAAGTATGAAAGTAGCGCTTATATCTAACTCGACTTCCGCCTAATTCACTTTATGTTGAGCAGGAAAAGTATGAAGAATTATTCATGGATTTATGATCAATCCGATATTAATTGGAATCAATTGTCAGATTTATACCGAATTGCACCTTTGGGTAATAAAGCGGCTAATGACTTAAAACTTGTATTTTCTAACAGTAAGTTTAAATGTTTCGTTTTCGATAACGCTACACTTATTGGTGTCGGTCGCGCTTTAGCTGACGGACTAGATTGCTCATACATCTGTGATGTTGCTATACACCCAAAATATCAAGGATTTGGTTTAGGGCGTAATATTATTAATCAATTGATTAAGTTATCTTTCGGTCACAAAAAAATAATATTGTATGCTAGCCCTGGTAAAGAAGGTTTTTATAAAAAGCTTGGTTTTAAGCAAATGAATACTGCTATGGCTATTTTCAGTAATGAACAACGGGCAATTGAAGTTGGGTTACTAAGTTCGACATAACAACAAACTTGAACTAAACAACTTAAACTAGACACCTCTAACTAGACACCTCTAACTGGACACCCAAAATAATAAAGTACTCAATCACAGCCAAATCAACATCAACATCAACATCAACATGTATAAGTGATGAGTATGTTCTGATGCTATGGTTTTAAATTTCAAAACTGAGCTTTTGGGGGATGTGACGTGTTATTAACAGCTAAATAATGCCTCCTACTCACATTACAGGCAACGCCATTGAGCACAGGTTGTGAAGCTAGCTTTTAATGTGTTTGATGCTGAACTATTCAGGCATGTTGAAGTAAGGCTCTGGCCTTTGCCATCCCTCGTATACGTTGATGGTCTGTGTGCTGTTTGAATTGTTGTAACATGTGTTCACTGCCTACTGCGGTGCTGAAGTGTTGTTCGAACTCGGTAGTGAGAGTCAACCACTGCTCTGAGTCGAGGCCGAGGCGCGCTAAAATAGGGCTATGATGTTGCTCTATATAACCTGCTTTATCCTCTGGAATACAGCGGCCTGTGCAATCCACTAGTTCACAATAGTCAATCAAGCTGTAAGCGATGCCTTTTTGCATACTTTTTACACACTTTTTGCACATCTCGTCTATGATTGCTCACAAAACGCATCAGGTTTTTAGGTTGCTCGCCTTTGATGAGACAGTTTATACGTTGCTTGATACTGGTGTGTTTTGACGTTTCTGGTATGGTCTCCATCTTGTCGCGAATGGGATTTAAATCAACGTAGGCCATACACGCTAACACCACACTTTCATCTCTTCTTGTCATAAAAGCAGGCTTGAGATTTAAATCGTCCTACCCACTAAATTTATCGTGAATAAATTAGAACAGCTTTAGCTGGCCCAGAGGGTAAGCGCCATGGATGGCAGCGAATAAAATCTGCCTGCACATTTATCTTCTTTGTTAGCTTCGCGAGCAATGTATTCATTGAGGTTACGCATTAACCAACTGATATCGTATAAACGCTGACGGTAAATCGTCACTGTTTCTTCTAAGGGGATAAGCTCACCTTTACTGAGCTTATCCCCTCTTTGATACTTTTAACTTAATAACGTGCCTTGGTACATTTGGTGCCAGCGCTTTATCACTTCTTCCATCGACCAGTTATCTGCCAAGTCTTTGTCCACACACAGCACTACTTGGGTATGATTGTTCATCACTGCATAAGCACAAATACCAATAGAAAATACCGACGATAAAAATAATAATCGCTCTTCGACCCAACCTCTGCGATGTTCAGAACTCTGCCCCATAAATTTATCTTTACCACACAAAAATGAACGGCGAACACAGCGGGAAACGCAATGGTAATAAGGGGTATCGATTAAACTAATTTGGTTTTTACGTGGCTGAGGCATGACGACCATCCGTGGTTGTTTGAGTACCTTAAAGTCTAGAACATAACGGCTGTTTCATTACTTTTTAAAAGTGGGTGTCTTCTTTAGTTTTCTTTAGTTTATTTTTGTAATCTGAGTAATGCGACCCTACTCAATCAGCACGTTCATATTGGGTTGAGGCTGTGCTAAGCGGGGAGAAACAATAGTGACATTTTCGATCAGCACAGAACTTTGTGCCATTGTTACAAATGTGGAAAATAATACGGAAAATAAACACACTTTAATTATCGGTATCCTTATTGAATAAAAAACGCATTAACGGTGCTTTAAATGACAAAATAAAGTCTGGTTAATATATGCACATTAACAGCATAGCAAATTTTTAACTCATTGATCTTAAAGGCTATGTGACAACTTATTTTATTCATGTTAATTGAGCTGCGTTCTAGAACTTTATAAAACCAGATTTTAAAAATCTCACAACCAGCCATTTTGGTGGGCAATTCTGGCTGCTTCTATTCGATTTTTAGCGTTTAATTTACTGGATGCAGACGAAAGATAGTTGCGTACAGTGCCACTAGATAAAAACAGTTTTTGAGCAATATCCTCTGTGGAAAGGCCGTCTTTAGCTAATCGCAGTGCGTGGCGTTCTTTATCTGACAACGGATCTTTCTCCATCCATGACTCAACCATTAATTCTGGTGCAATGGCGGTTCCGCCTTGATGTACTTTTTGAATGGCATCAATTAAGTCCTGCGAGGGTGAGTCTTTTAATAGGTAACCTTTTACGCCTGAATCCATCGCGCGGCGTAAGTACCCACTTCTTGCAAATGTGGTCAATATAACGGTTTTACATGGCGTCTTCGATTCAAACAGCTTTTGAGCGAGTTCTAACCCTGTCATATCTGGCATTTCAATATCGGTGAGCACAATATCGACTCGTTCACTTTCATTTGATTGAATGTAGTCAAAAGCCTGTTTACCATCAGCACAACTTTGCACTACACGTAGGTTATCTTCTAAGTCTAAAATAGTAGCTAATGCGTTGAGTAACATAGTTTGGTCTTCAGCCAAAAGGATGTTAATTTTTTTCATGCTGATTAATCCCTAGTCGCCGTTTGCTTGCTCATGGGCAAGCCAATTTTGCTTAATGTCCCGGTGTAATCGCCACCCGTTTTGATACTTACAAAACCTTTGAGTTTCTGCGCACGTTCTTCGATACCTTTGAGTCCAAATCCTTTGTGTTGGAAATTCTCAAACCCTTGCCCGTCGTCTTGCATGGCTAATACAATCTTGCCGTTTTCATGTGTGATGATGGCGCTTACTTGTGTGGCTTTTGCGTGTTTAATAATGTTGGTTACCAACTCGCGAAGCACAATGGCTAGCTCTTTATTGCTTGTGTTGTCTAGTTCGATTTGTTGTTCATCAATATTCTCAAATTGATAATAAAAATCAATATCGACACTGCCAAAAACATTCTTGGCATTAGCAAGCTCACTGAGTAAATCGCTAGTGCGGTAACCTGATACTACTTCGCGCACTTGGCTGAGGGCATCGCGGGATATGTTTTCCAGTTGTTTAATTTCGGTACGGGCTTTTTCGAGATCTTTATCTAGTCCCTTATCCAAGAGTCGCCCCGCAAGATCGGCCTTTAAAGTAATCACTGAGAACGTATGCCCAATTAAATCATGCAGGTCACGGGCAATACGTTCTCTTTCAGCAACTTGTGCTAAACGCTGAGTTTCTTTGCGGGATAAAATCAACTCTAGTTTATTTTGATGTAATACATTTTGATAAATATTCAAGATACCCACAATCAAAGTAAATATTAGGGCTGGTTGATAGAAGAACATTTCAAAACTAAAAAACCAGCTGATGAACACAATCCATACTAATAAAGCTGCCAATACGGTCACTGCATATTTAATGGGCTTTAACCTGCTACAAAAAGCGCCCGCGTAGATAAATAAGGTACAAGCAGTCGGTGTAATAAACGCAATCAAAGTACCCATTAACGCTATGACGACTATATGATAAATAAGATATCGGCTTTTAACCCAATAGGCGTGAAAATACAGCCCCAAAAATGCAATCGATGCTAAGGCGGTCCAAACTAAGTCCATTGGTTCATCATGAAAAATTATCACCGGTGTAAAAAAAAGCGGCAAATAAATTAGCCATACGTAAGGCGAAAACTGTTCGTTTACGTTTCTGGGCAATAACCAAGAATCAATCTTGCGTAAAACATTCAACACGTTCACTTCTTTACTCCCTTTCTATCGAACGCTTTTTTTATTAAAAGTCATGATGGCCAATCCAAAAAATACGATGCTGAATAACGTTAATATAGCTAAATGTTTACCTACAGATCCACCGGAATCTAGCTCTACTACTTTTAAAGCTAGTTGTGACAAGTGATAAGGCGGAAGAAACTCGGCAAAAGACTGCAAAAAGTTTGGTAGCAAAGTGATGGGTATCCACAAGCCCGACAAAAATGAGATAGGCAGATACACCAAATTAACTACCGCTGGGGCACTTTCGGCTTTTAGCAGTAGTCCAAGCGTTAAGCCTAACAAACAGAAGGGTAAGCCACCCATCACCAGAATGGTAGATAACTTTAGCACTTGTGCTAAAGATAAACTCACATCGGTAAAGAAAAAGGCTACTAATCCTAAACTGATTAACACCATCACTGAAAACCCCATAGAGACTAACAAACGACTGACAATTTGTGCGGATGCTGGCATAGGAGACGCATCTTTAATATCTAACCATCCTTGTCCACGTTCTACTGCTAAGCCAGCGCCAAAGGAAAACAAGGCCGGGCCAATGATGCCAAAAGTGCCATAGGTACATAACAAGTAGGTAGCCGCTTGAGGACCATGTTGATTCATCAGCACCCCAAAAAAGGTGTAGAACAGCGCAGGAAACAATACTGCGGGTAACGCAAAGGCAGGATTACGGATACTTTTAAGCCATTCAAACTTACTTTCTAAGTAGTAAATATTGAGGGTTTGTCCCATTTTCATAGACTGAGAGCTGTCCATAGATTGAGCGTCATTTATGATCTGAGAATTATTCATACCTCTTCTCCCGAGTTGTTTAATTGTAAAAAGGCTTGTTCTAAGCCTGGACTAGACACTGTGAGATCTTGCAAATTAGGGTAGGATTTTAACAAAGCCGTCAAAGTTTGATTAACATTATCGGTGTGTAATTGGATAAATTTACCACTGGGTTGCACGTTAACTACCGCTGGTAATAGTTCTAAAACCTCTGGTTTTTCATTACTAATAAATCGAATAGTCGTGTGACTGATGCTGGATTTTATTTGCTCACTACTGCCACGTTTAATGATTAAACCTTGTTTTATGAGCACAATGTCATCGGCTAGATTGTCAGCTTCTTCCAAATAATGAGTGGTTAATACTATGCCCGTGCCAGCAGCTCTTAAGTCACGAATGGCCTGCCATAGTCCTTGTCTGGCTTCAACGTCCATACCCACACTTGGTTCGTCTAAAAATAATAATTTGGGATTACCGCAAATACTTAAAGCAAATAAAAGTCGCTGTTTTTCACCACCGGATAATTTTTTAGAATAACGATTCTGCATGTCCTGCAAACCGGCATAATGAATAACTTGCTGGTAATCCATTGGATGAGGGTAATAACTTTGAAACAGCTGGATGTGCTCTTTTATCTTTAAGGTTTCGGGTAAATTGGCAACTTGTAACATTGCACCTGCTTGACGCTTCGCCTGCAACGAACCTGCTTTTACACCAAACACACTTACCTCACCCGAATCAGCGTTAAGACGTCCAAGTAAGATATTAATTAAGGTGGTTTTACCTGCGCCATTTGCCCCTAAAATGGCAAATACTTGTCCCGACTTAATCTCCAAATCTATATTGTCTAAGGCCTTTTTACCTGCAAATGATTTAGTCAGCCCGTACGCAGAGGCAATGACGCTGGAATGAATATTTTGCTGTTGGTTACTGTGTATTTGCATGGGTGTATCTCGTTTCAAGTCTCTAAACCGTGAGTAAACTATGAGCCAAGTAAAGCTAGTTGGTTAGAGACAGGTATCACCAATAGATCATGACAATTGTCATGTTTAGATATCCACGCAACTGACATCCGTCATTTTTTTAGTTGGCATGGGTATATGTATATAAATAATCAAAAAAAATTGTCACCATTTTCCAACTCACCGTGCCTTAGTTATGTCGGTCAAATTAATTAAGCTTAAGAGGCGCACTGTTATGTTAGAAAAAATCAAATCACATGCTTTATGTTCTGTTTTATCTGTTGTTGTTTTTATAGGCAGTATTGTTTTTCAAATGGCCGTTAACGGTTTTTTTGCTGCAGAAAAATCGTCTTCAAATAAACAGTTTGTTAGCCAAGTATCTGGTTCAGGCAAGCCAGTGATTTTGATTCCAGGGTTAATGTCTGATGGTCGGGTGTGGGATGAATTAGTCAGTTCGTTAGCAACAACCCATCAAGTGCATACGATTAACATTGCAGGTTTTGCTCGCACTGCAGCGATAGATAATCCTTCACTTAGCGAGCTGAAACAACAGTAGTTGACCTATATAGCTAAGCATAACTTGCACAAACCAGCGATCGGTTATGTAGACATCAGCCATATTAATCTACTCGCTAATCCACCAACTATGAAAGATTATCTGACATGACCAACTGAAAGTTTGTTTTAGGATGCTGTGAGCTAAATTGTTTTATGCCATCAAATAAAAGGTTCTGCCCTAAACCAATAGGTGTCGCACAAGGCGAAGCATGGGCAGTATTTAGACAAACGCAATATTCAGTGAATGGACGCTGGCAAAGTAGCTAATATAACTTATTGAACCAAGCGAGTTTCACCCTTGCAGAAGCTGACTTAAATGAGTTGAAAGCAGGTAACAAAACAGCATGAACGTTATTACCAAACGCATTGCGCACGCCAGCAGTGCTGTACACTGCATTAAAATTTTTCCAATCTTAATGCACTCAAAGCACCATGGACACCTCGGGCACTGCTTATTTTGTCTGCGTCTTGGGTACCATTTGCTCGGTGATCGTTGGATCGGGCGGAAGTTTTTCCCGACTGAAGCTTAAATGAAACTCGGGCGAATTGTTCAGCCTCTGAGTATCGAGTGTCAACAGCAACCATTCCGCTACCTACCTCAGTTGATATCACTTTCATCTCCTCTTTAAAACGCTTTACGAATCCCATCACAAGCCCCCATTTATAGTCATTTCCGTTGGCAACGCTTGCATTGTTTAACCGTCTCCAGTGGCTTACTTGAACATTAATTTGCCGGGCAACAATTTCAATAAAATATTGCGTACTCTCAATGTCGCCCTTTAAACCAGTTAAAATCACCTGGGCCCTTTTCCCCGTGTTGCGATTGGCGGGTACTTTAAACATGAAAACCCCGTGAGTAGCGGCAATCCAACTGATAAGTGCACCGTCCTGTCCGGACATATTGTGTTGGTAATGATCCTGCGTGACAGTCAGCAAATCCGTTTTGTTAATATCAGTTTGGGATAACTGATATTTTTGCATCAGGGTGATCGCTTTGGATAGCGCACTGCTGGCTTCGTGCGGGTTTGCACTCTCACTCAAAGCTATCAGTTTTTTAATTTTATCTTTGATTTTGTCCATGTTACTTCTGATTTAGTTGTGTTTAGCCTGGTGCTATTTGATATTTTTTATCGCTGACCTAAGGCCTGTTGGCTTTATAAACCACATCAATAAGTGCGGTGTGTTAATATAATGTTATTGCATAAATCACTGGCCTTTACCTTATCTTATTTTACTGTGTTGTCATATTTAAAACCGATAACCAAACTAGCAGTGATTAAAACGTGTTACCCCCAACAAGTATCAGTCCTAGCCAAGGCTGCCTTGATTAACATAAAATATACCTTTCAAAAATCAAAGTAGTAAAGAATAAGTGCAAATCATCCATTTATTTTGGCAACAAATAAGCAACGACTTTAATAATACCGGTTGTTTGTATTTATGGTTAGAGCAAGCCAAAAGCCCTAAGACTAAATCAGCGCTTAGGGGTGGCGACTCAAAAAATAACGGATTTTACCCTTTTCAGGCACCGGAGGCGTCTCTAGTTAAATGGTTTGGTGAGAATTTCGATCGATTTTTACCGATTAAAAAACGAACACTCACGAAGAAAACATCCCATGATGCCGTCATTGAGCACATCACCGTGCAACTGCCATGTGATCATGCAAAGCGGCCAATACCGTCGCCTATTATCGCCAACTTAAGCGTCAATGTGGATGGACTAGACGATAGTAACTATGCAGGTATGGCGAGCTTTGTACTAAATGTAATAAAAATAGAGCAGCCACTGGCTTTTTTGAAAGAGCTTAATTTCCTGTCTTATTATTTTGAAGATGATCTGCAACTGGCTTATGATGCAAAATTTTGGCTAAAAATGGCAGTCGAATTAAGCACTGTTATCCAAAAAGACCAATATATTCCTTTTCTGATCGCGCAAAAAATAAAAACCAAAGTCGAGTTTCATAACAAGTGGCAGCCATTGTCAGCAGACTATCAACAACGCATGCAGCAAATAGCGCCTTTCATGCCTTTTTCAGCCTGCTTGGTTGATAATGCCTTGTTTAAAAATATGAACTTAGTGCCTATTGCTGTGCTACAACATTTTTCTGAAGTGGTGTTAAATAATTTGATCAACAAGACTGTTTATCCCAGTACGGTGCATAAACAGCTGCAAGACAGTTTTATTGGTAGTAGCTTCAACTATAAACAAGCACAAACCACTGAACAGGAGTGGAAGTCGTGGCGATTGTGGCATAACAATTTAAATTACGACCAATTTGGCGCGCCTTTTCAATTATGTTTTAGGCTTAATGAAGCGACATCAAATCATGGCATTGATTGGGGTTTAGAAGTGCTGTTGCAAGCGAAAGTTGACCCTTCTTTTATGATTAATTTGGCTGAATTCTGGCAAGAAAAAGATCTTAAACACGCTTTTTTTAGCCAAATGTTAGGCACGTCAATTGAGCGAAACTTATTATTGCAACTTGGTTACGCTTGCAGAATATATCCTTTGTTGGAACAAGTGTTCGCCCATAATATGCAACAACGTTTAATTATTTTGACTACCGATCAAGCCTTTGACTTTTTAAAAGAAGATGCCTGGGCCTTACATGCTTGCGGTTATAAAATTAGTGTTCCCTCATGGTGGACGGCATCAGGACGTTTAAAAGCCAAAATAAAAATGCGCGGCAGCCAAAAGCCTAGCGCCGGGGAAAGCTCTGGTAATAGCGCCGCACCTGCTTATTTAAGTCAGGATGCGTTAATCGATTTTAATTATCGTTATGCCATTGGCGAAGACGAAGTGAGCGCCAAAGAGTGGCAGCAGTTAATCGAGTCTAAATCTGAGCTAGTGTATTTTCGGGGTCAGTGGATGCAACTTGATCCCCCTGAAATGGCCAAAATGCAGAAACTGATCGAAAGCTCTCAACGAGATAAAGACAGCGGTAATTTAAAAGACTTGTTAATCATGGCAGCCAATGAAGAGCAATATAGTATTGAGCTTGATGATGCCGTCAATAACATGTTGTTAAGTTTGAAGAATAAAGACCAGTTAGCCTTAATAGATCAGCCCAACAACTTAAGCGCGCAGTTAAGACCTTACCAATTAAGGGGCTTGTCTTGGCTGAGTTATTTAGAAAATTTAGGCATGAACCCCTGCTTGGCTGACGACATGGGCCTAGGTAAAACCATGCAAGTTATTGCTTTGTTATTGCACGCCCCTAAACAACAAGCGGCCCTATTAATTGCACCAACGTCGGTTATCGGGAATTGGCTTAAAGAATTAGAGAAATTTGCACCGAGTATTCGAGCGACTATTCACCATGGTGCAAAGCGAACTAAAAAAGAAGATCTGAGTCAAATCATGGCGGATAACGATGTTGTGATCACCTCTTACGGATTGATACGACAAGATAAAGCTTTGTTTCACAGTGCGACATGGTCACGTTTGATCATTG
>Ga0302131_1001732_pt1 | contig 11691 bp, 10 predicted proteins | sample CB9_20m_MG_FD_203105 | JGI IMG/M metagenome (GOLD analysis project Ga0302131, IMG submission 203105) | Marine microbial communities from Western Arctic Ocean, Canada - CB9_20m | ecosystem: Environmental > Aquatic > Marine > Oceanic | place: Canada: Western Arctic Ocean | collected 2017-09-19
GATAAAAATATATAATTTACATGGCATGTGGAAGTTGTGGTACAACAGAAAATGGAGTACCAAAAGGTTGTAAAAGTAACGGTAATTGTGGATCAGGAAGTTGTGGAAGTGGTAGTGAAAAACTAGCGGTTTTTGACTGGCTTTCTAATATGACTTTACCTAATGGTGAAGAACGGTTTAATATTTTTGAAGTCCGTTTTAAAAACGGAAGAAAACATTTTTTTAAAAACACAGAAAATTTAACCATTTCGATGGGAGATGTAGTTGCTGTAGAAAGTTCTCCTGGACATGATGTCGGTACCGTTTCTTTAGCGGGTGAGTTGGTAAAAGTGCAAATGAAAAAGCGCAAAATAACCGCTGATCACGAAGATGTAAAGAAGATTTACAGAAAAGCTTCTCAAAAAGATATCGATGTTTGGCAAGCAACAAGGGCTAAAGAAGAAGAAACTCAAAAAAGAGGAAGAGAGATTTTAGGAAGGCTAGGATTGCAAATGAAGCTTTCTGATGTTGAATATCAGGGAGATGGAAACAAAGCAACTTTTTATTATACCGCAGATACTAGAGTAGATTTTAGGCAGCTAATTAGAGATTTGGCGAGTGCTTTTTCTATTCGTGTTGAAATGAAGCAAGTGGGTGCAAGGCAAGAAGCTGCAAGGTTAGGAGGGATTGGTTCTTGTGGTAGAGAATTATGCTGTTCTACTTGGTTAACAGATTTTAGAAAAGTAAGCACGTCTGCCGCTCGTTATCAGCAATTGTCATTGAATCCGTTAAAATTAGCGGGTCAATGTGGAAAGCTTAAATGTTGTTTAAATTTTGAATTAGACACCTATTTAGATGCTTTAAAGTCGTTTCCAAAACAAGATGTAGTTTTAAAAACTGAAAAAGGGGAGGCCGTCTTTATCAAGATGGATATCTTTAAAAAACACCTCTGGTATACATACAAGACGGAGCGTTTTAAATGGTTTCGTTTAACATTAGAGCAGGTTCAAGAAATAATCGAATTAAATAAAAATGATGAGAAATCTATTTCGTTAGAAGAGTATGAGTCTGAAATAGAAATTCCTGAAAAAGTAGATTTTGAAGATGCTGTGGGGCAAGATAGTTTAACTCGTTTTGATGCGCCAAAAACAAGCAAGCGTAGAAGAAATAATAGAAAAAAGAAGCCAGTTGCAGTTGGGGTAAACCCACCAAAGAGTCCAGTTCAAAAACAACAACAAAATAGAAAACCGAAACAGAACCCAAATCAAAAGCCGAAACCTGCTGCAAAACCGAGAGCTGCCTCAAAACCAAATCAGCCAAAACCAAATCAGCCAAAAGGAAATCCATCAACGCAGTCCAATCAACCAAGGGCTGAAGGAACAAATGCTGAAGGAGCAAAAGCAAATAAACCAAGAAGGAATAATAGAAATAGAAATAATAGCAAGCCTAAAAATGGAAATGATTCTCAAGAAAAATAGAATTTTCACTTTCTTGATAGTGCTTTCTTTTCTTGTTTCCTGCAATGATCAAATAGTGTTTGCTAAATATAAATCATTACCAAATGCCACTTGGGAGGCCAATAAAAGTATTTCTTTTGAGTTTGAGGTAGAAGATACAATTTTACCTAAAAATTTGTTTATCAATATAAGAAATAATAAAAAGTACCCTTTTAGTAATATGTATGTAATTACAACATTGAGTTTTCCAAATGGAAACAAAATAGTTGATACGTTACAATATCAAATGGCAGATAAATCTGGTAATTTTTTAGGTAAAGGATTTACGGATATTAAAGAAAATAAATTATTTTATAAAGAAGAAAAAGTATTTCCGGCATCTGGTAAATATCTGTTTAGCATACATCACGCGATGAGAAAAAATGGAGAAGTAAATATTATTCCTTTTTTAGAAGGTGTGCAAGATGTTGGTTTCAGTATAGAAAAAACAGAATAAAATGGCGAAAAAAGTAACAACAAATTTTAAAAAGTACCTTCTTTGGTTTTGGGGAATTGTAATAGGAGGAATTTTACTAATTTTCGTCCTTTTTTATATAACTTCAACAGGTACTTTTGGAGCATTACCAACTTTTGAAGAATTAGAAAATCCACAAACAAATTTAGCAACAGAAGTAATTTCTTCGGATGGTGTTACGATTGGTAAATATGCCAAAGAAAACAGAACTCCTGTGAAGTTTAAAGAGTTGCCAGAAAATTTGGTAAATGCTTTAGTGGCCACAGAAGATGAGCGTTTTTATAAACATACAGGAATTGATTTTAAAGGTTTAGCAAGAGCCATTTTAAAACCAGGAAGTGGAGGTGCAAGTACCATAACGCAGCAGTTAGCAAAAATGTTATTTACTGGAAGAGCTTCTAGAAATATTTTTAAAAGAATTGGGCAAAAAATGAAGGAGTATGTTGTGGCTACAAAACTAGAGACACAATATACCAAGCAAGAAATTATTGCGATGTACTTAAATAAGTACGATTTTTTAAATCAGGCAGTGGGTATTCGTTCAGCAGCCAGAATTTATTTTGGTAAAGAGCCAAAAGATTTGGCAATTGAAGAATCTGCAATGTTAGTAGGTATGCTAAAAAACTCCTCTTATTTTAACCCTTTAAGAAGAGAACAAAGAGTAAAACAAAGAAGAAATGTTGTTTTATTACAAATGACAAGAAATGGTTTAATCACTGAAGGAGAAAAAATTAATTTGCAACAGTTGCCCTTAAACATCAACTACACCCCGGAAAGTCATAGTGACGGTTATGCAACCTATTTTAGAACACATTTACAAAAAGTGATGCGTAAATGGGTACAAAATAATCCAAAACCAAACGGAGAAGAATATAATATTTTTAGTGATGGTTTAAAGATTTATGTAACGATAGATTCGAGAATGCAACAATATGCAGAAGAAGCAGTAAAAGAACACATGGCTAATTTGCAATCGTACTTTTTTAAGGAGCAAAAAGGAAATAAAATAGCGCCTTTTTATGATTTAGATAAAGAAGAAATTGCAAGAAGTTTGGAAAGAGCTAAAAAGAGTTCAGAAAGATACAGACGTCTTAAAAAAGTAGGGAAATCATCGAAAGAGATTGATGAAATTTTTAAAACAAAAACAAAGATGAAAGTCTTTTCTTGGAAAGGAGATAGAGATACAATACTATCTCCTATGGACTCTATCCTATATTACAAACATTTTTTACGTTCTGGATTAGTTTCCATAGCGCCACAAACCGGGCATATAAAAGCTTGGGTTGGTGGTATCAATAATAAACATTTTAAGTATGATGCTGTTGCTCAGCAAAAAAGACAAGTAGGCTCTACTTTTAAGCCTTTTGTATATGCAACTGCAATTAATCAATTAAGACTGTCTCCTTGTGATAAATTGCCAAACACTCCTTATACAATTCCGAAAGGAAAATATGGAATTCCAGAAGCTTGGACTCCAGAAAATTCAAATAAAAAATATGGAGGAATGTTAACTTTAAAAGATGGATTAGCGGGTTCTGTAAATACAATGTCTGCTAGATTAATAGACAAAGTAGGACCAGAAAATGTAGTGCGTTTGGCCGAGTCTGCAGGTATAAAAACTAAGATTAAGGCAAATCCTTCCATTGCACTTGGAGCTGTAGATTTATCATTGTTAGAAATGGTGAGTGCATATAGTACGTTTGCGAATAAAGGTTTACGAGTGAGTCCAATGATAATTACTAGAATTGAGGATAAAAACGGAACCGTTTTAAAAGAGTTTACGCCAGAAACTCAAGAGGTTTTAAGTGAAGAATCTGCATATGTAATTTTAGATTTATTAAAAGGGGTAACAGAATCTGGCTCAGGAATCAGGCTGCGTTCGGATTGGACTTCAGGCGGAAAAGTAGTTACAGGCTTTCCTTATCAATTTGAGAATGCAATTGCAGGTAAAACAGGAACAACCCAAAATCAATCTGATGGCTGGTTTATGGGTGTCGTACCAAATTTAGCAACAGGTGTTTGGACAGGTGGTGAAGATAGAGCAACACATTTCGCAGGTATTACAAAAGGTCAAGGAGCAACGATGTCTTTGCCTTCTTGGGCTTTATTTATGAAAAAATGTTATGCTGATGAAACTTTAAATATTAGTAAAGAGGACTTTGAAAAGCCAGAAAATTTATCGATTAATATTAATTGTGAAGAAAAAGTTGAAGAAGGAGAAATTGAAGTTCCTGAAGCAGATACTGATTTTTAATTTGAACGGAACTTGCTTCAGTATTTTAATAACTCATAAAACACTTTATAAAGAAATATACTTATGATAAATAAAAAGGTAGATAATGTTCAAGAGGCTTTAGAAGGTGTAAAAAACGGCATGACTTTTATGTTAGGAGGTTTTGGTTTGTGTGGTATCCCTGAAAATGCAATTTCTGAATTGGTAAAATTAGATATTCGAGATGTTATCTGTATTTCTAATAATGCGGGTGTAGATGATTTTGGCTTGGGTTTATTGCTTCAAAATAAGCAAATTAAGAAAATGATTTCTTCTTATGTTGGCGAAAATGATGAATTTGAACGTCAAATGTTATCTGGAGAATTAGAGGTAGAGTTAACACCACAAGGAACTTTAGCAGAAAAATGTAGAGCCGCACAAGCAGGGTTTCCAGCATTTTACACACCTGCCGGTTATGGAACTGAAGTTGCAGAAGGGAAAGAAACTAGAGAGTTTGATGGAAAAATGTATGTATTAGAACCTGCTTTTAAAGCGAACTTTGCTTTTGTAAAAGCCTGGAAAGGTGACGCTGCTGGGAATTTAATTTTTAAAGGAACTTCAAGGAACTTTAATCCAAATATGTGCGGAGCAGCAACAATTACGGTTGCTGAGGTGGAAGAATTAGTGCCTGTAGGAGAATTGGAGCCAAATAATATTCATATTCCAGGAATATTTGTGCAGCGAATTTTTCAAGGAAAGGATTATGAAAAAAGAATTGAGCAACGAACAGTTCGTATTCGCGAATAATTAATGCACGTTAGTTATTTCTGCACAGGCAGAAATCCATCCTTCAATAATTTGAAGCTAATTAAAGGTCTCTATTACTTAATCAAGTTGAGCACAAAATTCAAAGTGACTACAAAAAGCAGAATTGATACATTTTTAAATTATACATTAAATTATGTTAGACAAAAACGGAATAGCGAAAAGAATCGCACAAGAAGTGCAAAATGGATTTTACGTAAACTTAGGAATTGGAATTCCTACGCTAGTAGCTAATTATGTTCGAGATGATATAGAAGTTGAATTTCAGTCTGAAAATGGAGTTTTAGGAATGGGTCCTTTTCCTTTTGAAGGAGAGGAAGATGCAGACATTATAAACGCAGGGAAACAAACCATAACTACAATGCCAGGAGCTAGCTTTTTTGACTCTTCGATGAGTTTTGCAATGATTCGTGGTAAACATGTTCATCTTACAATTTTAGGCGCTATGGAAGTTTCTCAAAATGGAGATATCGCCAACTGGAAAATTCCAGGAAAAATGGTGAAAGGAATGGGCGGAGCGATGGATTTAGTAGCATCCGCAGAGAATATCATTGTAGCCATGATGCACACCAATAAACGAGGAGCGTCTAAAATTTTAAAACAATGTTCTTTGCCTTTAACTGGCGTGGGTTGTGTAACCAAAGTAGTGACGAACCTAGCCGTTTTAGAAGTGAAGAATAATGAATTTCATTTACTAGAAAGAGCGCCTGGAGTTTCTGTTGAAGAGATTAAAAATGCTACAGAAGGTACTTTGATTGTTGATGGAGAAATTCCTGAAATGATCCTCTAAATTCTCTGGATAGCTTAGCGAAAGGATTCAAAAATAAATAATACTAAAGAAGAAGAATTTTCCTTTTTAGGGAAGTTAAAAGTGGACAAATGAAAATAATATCATACAACGTAAACGGAATTAGAGCAGCTCTAAAAAAAGGTTTTTTAGAGTGGTTACAAGTGGCAAATCCAGATGTAATTTGCATTCAAGAGACCAAAGCACATAAAGAACAATTAGACCTTGCTGAATTTGAAAAGGCAGGTTATCCCCATCATTATTGGTTTTCTGCACAGAAAAAGGGCTATTCTTCTGTAGCTGTTTTTTGTAAAGAAAAACCAAATCACATAGCGTACGGAACAGGTATTGAAACCATGGATTTTGAGGGCAGAAATTTACGAGTAGATTTTTCCGCCACTGCAGATAGGGTTGCTGTTTCTATCATGAGCTTGTATTTACCATCCGGAACAAATTTAGAGAGACTTAATTTTAAGTTGAATTATATGGATGAATTTCAGGAATACATCAATACTTTAAAAAAAGAGATTCCGAATTTAGTGATCTGTGGAGATTATAATATTTGTCATGAAGCTATTGATATTCACAATCCAAAAATGAAAGGAGTTTCAGGATTTTTGCCTGAAGAAAGAACTTGGATGGGAGCGTTTATTAATAAAGGATTTATTGATAGTTTTCGTTTTCTAAATCAAGAGAAACAAGAATATTCTTGGTGGAGTTACAGAGCAAATTCTAGAGCAAATAACAAAGGCTGGCGTTTAGATTATGCCCTGGTTTCAGAGTCTTTAAAAGATAAAATTACAAGAGCTTATATTTTGTCAGAAGCAAAACATTCTGATCATTGTCCAATAGTTGTAGAATTAGATATATAGTTTATGAATAAATTTTTATTTCTCTTATTTTTTATCAGTATTTCAGTTTTTTCGCAACAAGATAAAGAGAGTGTGATTGCTGTAAAAATGGATACTTTATTTGTAACTAAAGATACCATCAGAGAAAACAGTAAATCTAAATTTTTTTCAGATTCAGATTTAAAAAAAATTGATAGTTTGCTGGTTTATGAGAAGTTTAATTCTTCATTAATAGACACTTTAGTGTATGTAATTGTCGATAAGGATATTATTGGAAGTTCAGAAACGGTTTTAACCACTGCTTTATTAAAACAACGACTTGCTGATTTAGATAAAACAACACCTTTTAATTTAGCATTTAATCCTGCTTTACAAAAAGTAATTAATAGCTATTTAAGGCATCGTAAAAAATACTATCCAGCCTTAATGGCCAAAGCAAAGTATTATTTTCCAATGTTCGAGCAATATTTAGATCAGTATGATATTCCTTTAGAAATGAAGTATTTAGCGATTGTAGAATCTGCATTAAGACCTAAGGTAAGGTCGAGAGTAGGTGCAACAGGTTTGTGGCAGTTTATGTATGGCACAGGAAAACAGTTTGATTTAAAAGTGAGTTCTTATGTGGATGAACGTCAAGATCCTGTAAAAGCAACTATTGCCGCTTGTAAATATCTAAGTCAGTTATTTACTGCTTTTGGAGATTGGGATTTAGCTTTAGCGGCCTATAATTCTGGACCAGGAAATGTAAGAAAAGCCATAAAACGTTCTGGAGGTTATCGGAATTATTGGAATATAAGACCTTATTTACCAGCAGAAACTGCAGGGTATGTTCCTGCCTTTTATGCAACTATGTATATTTTTGAATATGCAAATGAGCATAAAATTTATGCTGAACTTCCAACGTTCTTTGGTTTTCAGACAGATACAATTCGTGTAAAACAAACGATAAGTTTCAATCAGATTTCTGAAATTATAAATGTTGATGAAAAAGTAATTTCCTATTTAAATCCCTCTTATAAGTTAGATATTATTCCGTTTGTAAAAAATAGAAATTATGCTGTACGCTTACCAAGTAATAAAATGGTAGCCTTTTTAGATAAAGAAAAAGAGCTATATGCTTTAGCTTGGGAAGATAAAAGTAAAAGAGAAAAGCCTTTGCCGAAGTACTTTGAAATGGATAAACGTATCCGTTATAAAGTTCAAAATGGCGATTATTTAGGTAAAATAGCCAATAAATTTGGAGTAAGAGTAAGTAGTCTAAAGCGTTGGAATGGATTAAAGAATAATCGTTTAAAAATCGGACAGAGATTGTATGTTTTTCCAAAGAAAATTCCATATTCAGCTAGTAAATAGATAAAAAAGTCAACGAAACCAACTACATATAATATTTATGTGGAGAGAAAATGGAACCCACTTGGTAACATTTCTAAAAAATTCAAGTATGTTTCTGTTGTTTAAATTAAAGAGTGGAACAATTTTTGGTGTGTTAAAAGTCTAAAGTCTAAAACTAAAATTAAAAATTTTAAAAGCTAAATTCATGAAGAAAATATTTTCAATTTTAACAATTACACTTTTATTATCGTCTTGCATTGGCACCGACAAAAAGATTTTAAGACAATCTATTGGTAAGATTAATAAAGTGATGGTGGTAGTCAAAGTTAGTGATTGGACAGGAGATATAGGGTCAGAAGTTCGTAATTCTTTTGGAGAATTAATGGTAGGTTTACCACAACCAGAGCATGTTTTATCAGTTTCTCAAGTTGCGCCAAATGGATTTAGTTCGATGATGAAATCCAGTAGAAACATTTTAATTGTTACGGAAAGTGAAAATGAGACTTTTACCGTAAAGAAGAATGTATATGCACAACCACAAACGATCGTTTATGTGCAAGCAAAAGATGATGAAAGTATTATTAAGCTTTTGCAAGAGCACAAAAATGACATTAAAAATATTTTTATAGATGCTGACATTCAATTTACACAAAGAATTTTTGAAAAAGATAAAATTGATAATTCCACATACGAAACACTTCCTAATTTAGGGATTACCCTTACCATACCTAAAAAGTTTAACACTGTTGATGATACAGGAGAATTTCTTTGGTTAAGAAATCACTTAATGAGTGGAATTGCAAAAACAGGGAGTAATAATATTTTAGTATATGCACTTCCTTTGGGTGATGAAAGCAAAGTTTCTGATAATATTATAGCTGTTAGAGATAGTATCGGTAAAAAATTTATACCTGGTTCAGATCCAGAAACGATGTATATGATAACAGAAGAGGCTTATACACCATTTACTTTTGATGCAATTATAGATGGGAAAAAAGCTTTTGAAACACGCGGGAAATGGGAAGTAAAAAATGATTTTATGGCAGGTCCATTTTTAAATTATACTGTGGTGGATAAAAAGAATAATAGACTAATTGTTTTTGAAGGATTTACCTATGCACCCTCGGAAAATAAAAGAGCTTTTGTCTTTGAATTAGAAGCCATAGCCAAGTCTATGAAGATTCAATAAATAGCATATCGTAAAATTACAATAGCAGCCTAAAATTTTTGTTTTAGGCTGCTATTTTTTTTATAATTTATTTATAATTAAATGGGTATTATCTTTATGTAATATTTACTTATTTTTTTTATATCCTTAAAAGAAAAGAAGCTTAATAACCTATTTTTGCTCTTACTCTTTGTAAAACTTCATGGGCAACAATAGTCGCTTTCTCTGCACCAATTTTTAATGCTTCATCAATCTCATTTTTATTTTCCATAAAATGATTGTATCGTTCTCTAATCGTTATAAATTGATCGATTATCAATTCGTATAAAGCTTGTTTTGCATGGCCATAACCATAGTTTCCACCTTCGTAATTTGCTCGCATTTCTACAATTTGAACATCAGAAGCTAATAATTTGTACAATGCAAAAATGGTATCATTATCAGGGTCTTTAGGTTCTTCCAAGCCTTTACTATCGGTTGTTATAGACATTATTTGCTTTCTTAGTTTTTTATCTGGTAAGAAAATGTTGATAATGTTATTTCTAGATTTACTCATTTTCTCGCCATCAGTTCCTGGAACTAATTTAGAGTGTTCTTGTATTTTTGCTTCTGGAGCAACCAAGGTTTCTCCGACAATATTATTAAACCTGTTCGCTACATCCCGCGTCATTTCTAAATGTTGTAATTGATCTTTACCAACAGGCACAATTTCTGCATCATACAATAAAATATCAGCGGCCATTAACATTGGATACGAAAATAAACCAGAATTCACATCTCCTAATCGATCTGCTTTGTCTTTAAAACTATGTGCTAATGTTAATCTTTGATATGGAAAAAAGCAGCTTAAATACCAAGATAGTTCGGTGACTTGCGGAATATTACTCTGTCTGTAAAAAACTGTTTTATTTATGTCTAAGCCACAAGCAAGCCAAGTAGCAGCAGTGCTATATGTGTTTTCTCTTAGCTCTTTACCGTCTTTAATTTGCGTTAAAGAATGCATGTCTGCAATAAATAGAAAAGCTTCATTTTCTGGATTATTTGCCATTTTTATTGCAGGCAAAATTGCACCTAATAAATTACCTAAATGTGGCGTTCCTGTGCTTTGTACTCCCGTTAAAATTCTTGACATTAAATATTGTTTTTTTAAATCATCTTAAAATGAAATAATAATCTTGTAATTTACGTTTAAGAAAAATATTAGTATCATTTACAAACTAAATAATGCTTGGCAGATGAAGAATTTCTCTAAAAGCACAAAAGTAAGGTTTTGTTTAAGATAACCTATCAAACAAAAGAATATTAGTACTTTTGATGCTTATGAGATTTTTAAAAATTCCTTTTCTTCTTATTTGGCGGTTGTGGTTTTATATTTTGGTAATAGGATCGATAATTTTAATATCTCCTTTATTATTGGTTTTAACGGCTAAAGAAGAATACTATCCTGCTTTTTGGAAACTGATTAGAGTTTGGTCAAAAGTACTAGTTTACGGAATGGGTTTTCGTTTAAAAGTGCAGAATGATCAAATTTTGGATAGAAACAAAAGCTATATGTTTTGTCCGAATCACACTTCTTTAATGGATCCGTTTGTGCTGATTATTTTAAGTAAAAATCCAATAGTTTTTGTTGGAAAACAAGAGTTAGCTAAGATTCCTGTTTTTGGTTTTTTCTATAAAAGAGTTGTAATTATGGTTGATAGAAATAATCCTAAAAGTAGAAAAAAAGTGTATACAATAGCTAAGAAAAGATTAAAAAATGGAACCAGTATGGCTATTTTTCCTGAAGGATTGGTGCCTCCAGAGAACATTGTTTTAGCACCTTTTAAAAAGGGAGCTTTTAGTTTGGCTATTGAGTTTGGGATTCCTATTGTACCACAATCTTATTACGATTGCAAACGTTTGTTTTCATGGGATTTTTTCAAAGGAAGGCCTGGTGTTTTTAGAACACATCAACATCAATTTATAGAAACGAAAGATTTAAAGAAAGAAGATTTATCAAACTTAAAAGAACAGGTTTTTAACATACTTGAAACAGCTTTATTTAATGATAAAGAATATATGAAAGACACAAATAGACAGAATAATGGGTGAAAAATTAAATTTTGGATATAGTGAATTAGAGGAGAAATTAAATGTGGTTTCGCACGGTTTTGGATTAATTTTAAGTTTTATAGCTTTTCCTTTTTTGGTGATGAAGTCATTAAATTTTGAAGGCTTTTGGAAGCCAGCTAGTTTTATTCTTTATGGCTTAAGTTTAATTATTCTTTATGCTGCATCTACTTTTTACCACGCAGCAAAAAAACCGAAGAAAAGAAGAAAACTAAATATTTTTGATCATTCTGCTATTTATGTATTAATAGCGGGTAGTTATACTCCTTTTTGTTTAGTAGCATTGGATTCTAATTTAGGTTGGTATATGTTTATTGCTGTATGGGTTTTTGCTTTAATTGGAACTATTCTTAAATTATTTTTTACGGGTAGGTTTGATAAAATATCAACGGGAATGTATCTTTTAATGGGGTGGCAAGTTCTTTTCTTTATAAAGCCTTTAATGAAAAGCTTAAGC
>Ga0302131_1001750_pt1 | contig 11645 bp, 12 predicted proteins | sample CB9_20m_MG_FD_203105 | JGI IMG/M metagenome (GOLD analysis project Ga0302131, IMG submission 203105) | Marine microbial communities from Western Arctic Ocean, Canada - CB9_20m | ecosystem: Environmental > Aquatic > Marine > Oceanic | place: Canada: Western Arctic Ocean | collected 2017-09-19
ATTTGTAGAAATGGAAAAGGCTGTATCCACTCACAATTCTCTCGCACTGTCTGGTAAAGCCGCTGATGTTTTAAATAAAAGAGCAAAATCTTCTGACTCAATAGAGTTTATGAAATTAACAGATGAGCAAAATAGAACGGGGGTATTAGCTCAGAAATTGTTGGCGGATAATCGCGAAATATTTATTTATATACGAGCCTTCGATTGGGAAAATTCTACATCTAAAGAATGGGAGATATTGGCTTCTCGGTTACCTGAAATTTGTTCACAACTTGAAATTAATCATTCATATTTAGAGAAAATCAGCGAAATATTAGACCGTAAAATAATTTTGGCTAAAAGAGCTTCTGTGATAGAGGAAATGTTTTTAGGCGATGGGAATGGATTTTTAGAGATATTGCAGACGTTGAGAAAATCCCAAGGAAATATTTTGGATGGCGAAAAAATGGGATACAAAAATCTGGGTTGTAATGAGCTTTCTAGCTAAGCAAAGTTTTTCAGCCGCGCGCCTTGGGTAAAAAGAAAGACAACATGAATAGAAAACACTGGATGGTGAAATGAGTGATACGAGTTGTTCGTTATCTGTCGGAAGGCCCCAATGGATACCAACTGACTATATATGCGAACAAGCCCGTGAAATGGCTTCTGACTCCGCACTTCATATAAAAGTGTGGTTACCGATAGTTGTCAGGTACACGGATATTGAAAACCTCTGAATTAACGAGTAGGCTATCGCGTCACAGGGGAGCAATTCAGGGCTGCTATAATTCCCGGTCTGTTGTGGACTCTAATTAATTGAGTCATTAACCAGTGCGGAGAAAGCGATGAGTATGACAGGCAGAATTTCCAAAAAGATAGCGTTCGTAACCGGCGGTGCATCAGGTATTGGTGAGGGGATTGTAAAAATGCTTCTCGCCGAAGGCGCGAAGGTAGCCTTCACTGACATTCAGGTAGACGCGGGTAATAAACTCGCTCAGTCGCTGGGAAGTGATACCTTGTTTATTGAGCAGGATGTTCGTCTTGACCCTGACTGGAAGCGCGCGATTGAGTTGACATCAGCGACCTTTGGTCCAATAAATATCCTCGTACAGAGCGCGGGTATTTCCTACCCGGGGAATATTGAGCAGGTCAGCCTCGATGACTGGCGTGATCATATGGCCGTTAACGGTGAAGGTGTATTACTAGGTTGCCAGCACGCTATTGCTGTGATGAAAAACAATGGTGGCGGCTCCATTATTAATATCTCTAGCATCGAGAGTATTCGACCGGGTGCGCCTTTCGTCGCCTACGCGGCTAGTAAATCTGCAGTCGATGCCATCACTAAAATGACAGCATTACACTGTGCTGAGCACAGTTACAGAATTCGCTGTAATTCAATTCACCCTGCAGCCATCAATACGCCGATTTTTCATGAATATGTCCAAAAGGCTGCCGATCCAGAAAAACAGATGGCTATCTATGCCGGGATGCAGCCGTTGAATCGCGTCGGCACGATCGATGAGGTGGCCTATGCCGTCTTATTTTTAGCCTCTGATGAGTCGAGCTTCTTTACCGGCCATCAGATGTACGTCGATGGTGGTGCACTCACTAAACCTTACCCTGCAGGCCAAGGGGTATAAGGACGTTGATTCAAGCTGATGGGACTTGATATGTCATTGTCGCTTTAAGACAGCAGGAAATTGAGCTAGATATTGATCTTCCTTTAGTCATGTTATGTGATGAAGATGAACAGTATATGGAACTACCTGATGAGTATATAAAAACAGAAAGTTATCAACGAACTACCACCACCCCCAATAATCATTACAATCTACTGAGTAGAAACTCTATAGTTGATTGGACTTCCCAGAGTTTGCTAGACACCAAATAGCGTTAAAATCTAACTCTATGAGAGGTGTTTATGAAAGGCAAACGATACACAGAAGAATTCAAGCAAGAAGCCGTAAAGCAGGTCACTGAGCGAGGCTATTCGGTTGCCGATGTCGCGCAGCGACTCGGCACAACCACGCACAGTATGTATGCCTGGCTAAAGAAATACGGCGAAGCTAGCCCTCAACAAGCAGCCAACCCCGACCTGGAGGCAGAGAATGCACGACTCAAAGCTGACTTGCGGCGAATGACTGAGGAGCGAGATATTTTAAAAAAGGCCGCGTACTTTGCCAGAGACCACGAGTAAAGTACGCATTCATTCGTGATCATCGACATGAATTTTCCATCAAAGCCATGTGCCATGTTTTTAGGTTACACCGCAGCGGCTTTTATTCTTGGATGGATAAGCCGTTATCCAATCATGCTATTGAAGATCAGCGATTATTAAGACGAATCAAGGAGTTTTATGTTGCCAGTGGCGGAACCTATGGCAGCCCATGGATTCACCGCCACTTGTGTGATGCTGGAGAAGTTTGTAGCGTTCACCGAGTGGCTCGAATCATGCGAGAGAATAAGCTTAAAGCGCAAATAGGATACAAACGCCGTTACATTAAGGGCGGCAAGCTTGGTAGCATTGCTGATAATGTGTTGGATAGAAACTTTAATCCTGGCCTGCCAAATCAGGCTTGGGTGAGTGATATTACTTATGTGCGAACACACGAAGGGTTTTTGTATGTCGCAACCGTACTGGACTTATTTTCTCGCCGCATCGTTGGTTGGTCGATGGATAAAAATATTGACCGCCATTTAGTGATTCGAGCATTGATGATGGCTGTCTGGCAGCGGCAACCCAAAGGCGAAGTGTTAGTTCATAGCGATCAAGGCAGTCAATATGGCAGCTCAGATTATCTGGCATTTATGAAGGCAAACAACTTGAAGCCCTCCATGAGTAGACGTGGTAATTGCCATGACAATGCCGTGGCAGAGAGTTTCTTTGCTACATTTAAAAAGCGGGTCACTCAACGCAAGATATACGCAACGCGCAAGGATGCCAAAGCAGAGATATTTAATTTTATCGAGATGTTCTACAATCCGGTTAAACGACATAGTCACACTGGAGGCATTTCTCCAGTGCAGTTTGAAGAAGACTATTTTTCCAGGCTAGAAAGTGTCTAGTAAAGTCTGGGAAGTCCAGTTCGCTTTCGGCCTTCAAACTCTCTGGGTCATTTTTTGGCATTCCTTGGCACAAAGTCAAAACTCCAACGAACTTATCGATTGTATGGCTCGCCTAACCTAACCTATACTATAAGTAGTCCTGGAAGACTGCAGAGGTTACCACCATGAACTACGAACGCCTGTTGGCCCGTATCGAAGCGCTTGAGAATGAAGTGCGAGTCTTGAACGACAAAGAAGAAATTCGTTTCTTAAAGTCGACCTATTGCCGCTATGTGGATGGTGGCTGGCCCGAACATGGCGGATCCCATATGGGCCCTGTAGCTGATCTGTTCGTCGAGGACGGTGTCTGGGACGCGAGCCCCGGCATTCCTGCGGCTAGAGGCACCAACTCCATTCGCGCGCTGTTTATCGAATTGCGCAAAATGCCCTTCGCCATACATAACGCGGTGAACCCGATGATCAAAGTCGACGGAAACACGGCGACAGGCCATTGGCACTTTATTGGCGCTTCGCAACTACCAGGGGGCCGCGCAGGTTGGTACCTGGGTACTTATGACGAGAAATATATACGCACCCCCGAAGGCTGGCGCTACAAGCTGATGAAATATACCAGTATCAAAGAAGCGAACCGCCCCGAAGGTTGGGGCGAGCCGCCGGGCGATGGCCCCATGATCCGGTAGCGGTCGACGGTATCATGAACACTCTGGAGATATTGTAAAGGTGTAGTGGAACAGTGATCTGGGTCACGTAATAGGAAGTGCTAAAATGCACTCAAATCATTACGGTAGCCTTCTTTGTAGGATTTAGAAAGCTTGGAGCGAGCTATCATATGGTCGAAGACTTGCCTGAATATTTTCAGGCGGGTGAAGATGAGACGCTCACGCCCTGGGGTAATGATTCAATTGTTGTTAGATAATTATATTAGCAATTTTTTTGGATAATTTAAAATTGGTACTAGTTACAGGTAAAGATTCCCTCAGCCCAGCCAAGGTCTATAGCATTATCATCTTCGGTTTTAGAAAATCTCGGAGCGATATTTGATGTATCTGGCTTATTAAACATAGTGCCTCCATTTGATACTTACCTAATCATAACCAAATACCCCATCCAGTCAAATCAGGGCTAGATCGAGGTGAAAGCCTCTTAATGAGCTGTCTAGGCTCGTAGATTTCGGAACAGTATGCGCGCGTAGCAATGAGTATTTGACTTATACTTAAGCCACTTCCCAGAAATTTTTTGAGGCGGTCTAGAGACGGTAAAGGGTTAGATTATAAGATCGTGCGGTGGAGTGAATGTGTAACCAAGTACCATTCGGTAAAATTGGCCTATCAGTTAATGACCTCAAACAACGACCAAAAGTTACTGGCTAGATGTTCTGAAGGTTAAAGTAATACTAGCGAAGGTGTAACTCAAAGTGTAACTCTTCTAATAACAGAAGCATCAGATACAAAAAAACCCCTGTAAAAACAGAGGTTTAATTTGTGAATATGGCGGAGAAAGAGGGATTCGAACCCTCGATAGGCTATTAACCTATACACCCTTAGCAGGGGCGCGCCTTCAGCCACTCGGCCACTTCTCCGTAAAACTATAGTTCTGATGCAAAGAAAGACGATTCAAAAACACAGGTTTTAAAACTGACTATGCCGCCCCAGAACAGCGGCGGCATAATAACACATCAGTGGAATAATCAAAGACCGTTTTTAGTCAGAATCACTAGAGGCAGGTATATTCTCGGCACCTTTTTCCGTTTGGATTCTTTGATAGATTTCTTCGCGGTGAACCGAGACGTCTTTGGGCGCATTTACGCCGATTCTAACCTGATTACCCCGAACGCCTAATACGGTAACTGTAACCTCGTCACCAATTATTAATGATTCACCCACTCTTCTCGTAAGTATTAACATAGCTTGCCTCTAGCGCTCCGCTATTCACTTATGGGAGCATTTATCCATAATACGCCAACAAAAAGATAGTCGGCTCTACCAGTAATCCCTTCATACTAAGCTACGATTACGCCAGTCTAAACTTAACAGCTTTCGAGGGTTTTGTCCAAGAATTACCGCTCCTGTTTCGCCTCTGTTTCAAGCCCAAAGCCAGAGTGCAAAGCTCTTACAGCTAACTCAAGATAGCGCTCGTCGATAACTACGGTGATTTTAATCTCTGATGTGGTGATCAATTGGATGTTGATACCCTCTTTAGCCAGCGCTTCAAACATCTGTGAAGCAACTCCAGCATGTGACCGCATGCCGACACCTACAATAGAGACCTTGGCAATGCGATCGTCACAATCGACTTCCAATGCGCCCATTTCGACAGCCAGCTCTTTGAGTAACATCTCGGCTCTGACCAACTCATTGCGATGCACTGTAAAAGTCATAGTGGCCGAATTATCTTTGGCGACGTTTTGCACAATCACATCAATTTCGATGTTCGCAGCACTAATCGCACCCAGCACTTTGTAAGCGACGCCTGGCTGATCCGGTATGCCACGGATGGTTAGTTTTGCTTCATCTCGGTTAAAGGCAATGCCTGACACTAAGGGTTTTTCCATCTGATCGTTATCCTCAAGAGTTATCAACGTGCCCGGGCCTTCTTCGAAGCTCGACATCACACGCAGCGGTACGCTGTATTTGCCGGCAAATTCCACGGCACGGATCTGAAGTATCTTTGAGCCCTGACTAGCCATTTCCAGCATTTCTTCAAAGGTAATGCTGTCTAGCCTTCGAGCGTCGCTGACCACTCGCGGATCAGTCGTGTAGACGCCATCAACATCGGTATATATTTGGCATTCATCGGCTTTAAGCGCCGCGGCAAGAGCCACTGCAGTAGTATCTGAACCACCACGGCCCAGCGTAGTGATATTGCCGTCTTCATCCATACCCTGGAAGCCTGCTACAACAACTACAAGACCGGCATCCAGATCCGCACGGATACGATGATCATCAATTTCTTTGATCCGAGCCTTGCCGTGAGCGCTGTCAGTGAGAATCCTTACCTGACCGCCGGTATAAGATCGGGAGTCAATGCCACGCTTGCTCAATGCGATGCAGAGCAGTGCAATAGTTACCTGCTCACCAGTGCTCACCAAAACGTCCATCTCACGCAGATTCGGCTGCTCATCAATAGCCGCTGCAAGCGTAATAAGGCGATTGGTCTCTCCACTCATGGCAGACACGGCAATCACAAGCTGATTTCCGCTCTGCTGACTCGCGGCCACCTTATCGGCAACCGCTTCTATGCGCTCCACAGTACCCACTGAGGTGCCACCATATTTTTGGACTATTAAACTCATGGCTCTCTTTGTCTATCCCATTATGCACTCACCAAGAATGCCTCGATGAATAAATGCCGTAAATTAAACAATAATTTACGTATAAAGTTAAGTATTTTAGCTAGCTAAGGTTATCCTCTACCCAGCCATATACGGAAGCAAGCGCCTTTGGCAGTCCTGTAATATTGCCTGCTGCGCCCTGAGCCATATCGGCTCGACCACCACCTTTACCGTCAACCTGTGCGGTGACAAATTTTAGTAGGTCACCGGCTTTCACCTTGTCGGTAAGATCATAGGTGACACCTGCGACCAGTGCTGCCTTATCACCTTCGACCGCAGCCAAAAGAAAGACGCCTGACTGAAGCTTCGACCGCACCTGGTCGGCAACTCCGCGCAAACTTTTAGCATCTGCGCCCTCAACCACCGCGGCTAAAACGCTTACACCGTTAATATCTTTTATCCCCGCCATCAGGTCAGTACCAGACGCATTAGCTAGCTTATTTTTTAGGGTATCCACCTCCTTTTGTAGACGGCGATTATCCTCTAGCATCTGACGAACCTTATCGGCCAAATTATTACCTGATGCTCTAACCACCGTGGCCACCTCGCCAATGGTGTCTTGTAATGCATCGCAGTAAGCGATTGCCCGCACGCCGGTTACTGCTTCGATACGTCGCACACCAGAGGCAACACTGGACTCGTTCGTTACTCTGACCGAACCGATATCCCCAGTCTGTGAGGCATGTGTACCACCGCAGAGTTCAACGGAAAAATCACCGCCCATACTCAGCACGCGCACTTCTTCGCCATACTTTTCACCAAAAAGCGCCATGGCCCCTTTGCTAATCGCGTCGTCCATGCTCATCACTTCTGTAGCAACAACAGTATTGGCCAGTATCTGATCATTAACGATATGTTCTATCTGCCGGATCTGCTCTTCGGTCACCGCTTCGTCGTTTGAGAAGTCAAACCGCAGTCGTTCGCTGTTAACTAACGAGCCCTTCTGCTGCACATGCTCGCCTACGACCTGTTGCAAGGCCGCATGTAATAGATGCGTTGCAGAGTGATTTAGCGCCGTCGCCTGACGCACGATGGCATCCACCGAGGCAGACACCTGATCTCCTACCTTTAACTCACCAGATATCAGGCGACCAATATGCAGATGGTGATCACCGACTTTACGACAATCAATTACCTCAATTTTAGCACCGCTTGAGTGCAGGTAACCGCAGTCGCCTACCTGACCACCAGACTCAGCATAATATGGCGTCTCGTCTAAAATAATCGCTACTTCGGACTCAGCGGTAGCCGTTTCTGCAGCCTCTCCGGCGACATACAGTGCCAGCACCGTGGCCGTATTTTGCAGACGCTCATAACCACTAAATGCGGTGCTGCCGTCAACGCGGATACTCTCGCTGTAATCGACACCAAACTGGCTGGCTGAGCGCGCGCGATTACGCTGCTCTTCCATACAGGCTTCATAGCCCTCCATGTCAAGGCTATAGCCTCTTTCGCGAGCCACATCATTGGTCAAATCTGTGGGGAATCCGAAGGTATCATACAGCTGAAAGATCAACTCTCCGGACAATACATCACCCGAAAGATTCTCTAGGGCAGCATCCAAAACGCCCATACCCTTATCGAGAGTGCGAGCAAACTGTTCTTCTTCTTTTTTGAGGGTGTTGCTAATGTCTACCTGCATACTAATCAGTTCTGGGTAGGCATCTCCCATAACCTCGCCCAAGGATCCGACCAGTTTGTAAAAGAAACTGCCCTTGGCACCCAGATTATGACCATGCCTCAGGGCACGACGAATGATACGGCGCAACACATAGCCACGACCTTCATTGGATGGTTTGATCCCATCGATCACTAAAAAGGCACAGGAACGAATGTGATCAGCGACCACTTTCAACGAGTTTTCTTGCAAATCACTGACACCTATAACTCCCGCCGCCGCCTTGATTAGGTGCTGAAATAGATCGATATCATAATTATTGTGCACGCCCTGCATGACCGCCGCAACACGCTCCAGACCCATACCCGTATCAATTGAGGGCCTCGGCAGCGCAGTCATATTGCCACTACTATCGCGCTCAAACTGCATAAACACAAGATTCCAGATTTCAATATACCGATCAAGATCATCATCTTTACTGCCAGGGGATCCACCGGGAATATGGTCGCCATGATCCCAAAATATTTCGGTACTCGGACCACAGGGGCCGGTATCTCCCATCTGCCAAAAGTTGTCCTCATCAAGACGGGACAGACGCTTAGGGTCAATACCAATCTCATTAATCCAGATGTCAGCGGCTTCATCATCGCTGACATGGACGGTAATCCACAGACGATCTTTGGGTAATTTTAAGACCTCGGTTAAAAACTCCCAGGCAAAGGCGATGGCATCCTGCTTGAAATAGTCGCCAAAGCTGAAGTTTCCCAACATTTCAAAAAACGTATGGTGCCTCGCGGTGTAGCCGACATTTTCCAAATCGTTATGCTTGCCACCTGCGCGCACGCAGCGCTGCGAGGAGACGGCACGGTTATAATCACGCTTGTCAGCACCGAGAAACACATCTTTGAACTGCACCATACCGGCATTAGTAAACAGCAGCGTTGCGTCATTGCCGGGTATCAGGCTACTGCTAGGCACTATTTGGTGCTGCTTGCTGGCAAAGTGGTTTAGGAATGCGTCACGGATTTCGGCGCTTTTCATCATTTAATACTTCCAATTATCGACCCAGTCAACAAGACGGGGGTCATTACAATTCTGATTCGGCGAATTTTTTATTACCTAACACGTGCAGATGTAAGTGAAAGACAGTCTGCCCAGCACCCTCACCATTATTAATCACTAAGCGAAAGGCTTCATCAACGCCCACCTGCCGCGCCATCTCAGCCGCTACCCACATTAGGTGCCCCAGCATCGCCTTATCATCAATACTGGCATCCACTAAGCGAGGAATGGGCTTTACAGGAATAACCAGCATATGGACCGGCGCCTGGGGTGCAATGTCATTGATCACAATACAGTGATCATCTTCATAAATTATGTCAGCGGGAATTTCTCGATTAATAATTCGCGTAAACAATGTCGGTGCTGCTTTGGCCATTATCGGAGTCTCATTTATTTTCCGTTTTGGGGACTGAATCTCTGAGCTTTTCGTCAGTCTCAAGGCAGCGCGCTTCATTCTCGAGCATCACCGGAATACCGTCACGAATTGGGTAGGCCAGACCGCTGGCCCGACAGACCAACTCCTGACTGGCCTCATCAAATTCCAAAGGGGCTTTGCTGACAGGGCAAACTAAGATGCTTAGAAGCTTTTTATCCACGATATTCGTCCGTTTAAAAGTCGCGTTAGTTTACGCAATAACAGGGCTGACCGCCATATTAGTAGTGACATGAACCGGTAATTACACGAATTGCCGCTTTTACTCTCCAGTGCCTGTGCGCTACTCGACGGGAAGTGCCAGCAAGACCAATGCCGGATCAATGCGCTGCTTGTGCCAATTCATACGCCAATCCAAATGCGGGCCTGTTGCACGACCCGTAGAGCCGACTTTTGCAATGGCTTCACCGCGCTTAACTCGAGTACCTACAGCAACCAAGATGTCGCTGAGATGCAAAAACGTAGAGCTAAGACCATGACCGTGATCAATAATTAACGTGCCTCCGGAATAGAAAAGATCTCGATGCGCCATACGCACCGTACCTGAGCCTGGGGCCATCACCAGCGTACCCTTGGGTGCCGCATAGTCAAGGCCATAGTGCGGGCTTTTGGGGACTCCGTTGTAAACTCTCTGGCTACCATAAACACCGGTTATAGGCCCTACTAGCGGTCGCTCGAAGCCAGCCAGAAAGTCTAGATCATTGGTAATCTCTTTGCGCGCCCGTTTGACCAGCGCAGAATCACTACGAATTCGAGCTAGCTCTGTCGCCGGCGGTATCACCGTTGTTTGCGGCACCCCGTCGACACGCTGAATTTTATACTGCCGCTGAGCGATTCGCAGTTCGTGCACCGTCTGATTACCACTTGGCGCCCTTAAAAGAACTGTAATAGTTGGTGGAGCCTGCCGACCCAGCCCAATAAGAAAATGTCCCTCGGGGGTAGATCTTAGAACCCGACCCTCATAACTGACACTGTATCCAGACGAGATCTTGCCCAGTAACAGGCCACCCTGCTGCTTACTACCCTGCCAATGGATCACATCAGCCAGCACTGACTGAGAGACGCCAACCAACAGTGCGGCAAAAGCGCCTATAAAGGCTTTAAAGGTTGGACGTCTAAACATAGGGTTGTTCTTCATTAGCGGAGTTTCATTTTTTAATTTTCGGTGTGTCCTCTATATTAACATAGGGCTCAATACTATCGATCACGCAGGGCATGGAACGCCCAATCACCTTTAAAGTATCAAACCGCTGGCACAGCTTGCCGTCTCGAGACTTATACATGAAACCCTCCGACTTAATACCGTCGCATTCAGCGCGCAGTCGAATGATCACCTGTTTTTTTCGTCCAACATCGACTATGGCTATTTGATTATCCTTAAATCTAATACTGCGTATGCGAGACTTTAAAATACAGCCATTGCGAATACCGTACTTAGAAGGATTAACCTTACCTATCAACGCAACACGCTCCATAATGTCGAGCGCTGTCTGTTCACTGTTTGCCGCCACAGGCTCGTCCTGAATGTCAGATTCAACGGCATCACCATAAATGGCTGGCACCAGTAACACCCAGATTAAATTTTTCCACTGCATTCAGTTGCCCTTGGCTATGTATAGTTTGCTGAATCAAACTATAAGGTGCTTGTCCTTTATAGGGAAGCCACAGCACCAAAATTGACGATATATTCACGCTAATTCTGAGATCTATCGGCCCAGACTCTCCGGCAAGGAGGTTCTATCTAATATGATGCTGCCTATCCTGTCACAAACAGTCCATCTTGACTGACTAACCGTTAGCCTTGAGCGCCTCTCACAGTTATGATGGGCGTGCTGGGTCGCAAGCAATAACGCCTAATAACCTGACCTCGATTGCCCTATGCTATGATCGAAAAAAATTCATTTATTCCGCCGCGGCATCTCAGAAACCCGCACATCCAAAGCATTCTTAATAGCATTGGCCCGCGCAAAGTTCGCGCCAAGCGTCTGATCCGTAAACTAGATTCCGAGACGCTAATACTCACAACTGCAGAGGGCGTCAGATTAAAGGCGGAGTTTGATTTGGCCACGGCAGCAAAAGCTCCGCGAAAGAAGGCCTTGGTAATACTGCTACATGGGTGGGAAGGTTCAAGTAAATCTGCCTACCAAGTGACCACA
>Ga0302131_1001753_pt1 | contig 11632 bp, 19 predicted proteins | sample CB9_20m_MG_FD_203105 | JGI IMG/M metagenome (GOLD analysis project Ga0302131, IMG submission 203105) | Marine microbial communities from Western Arctic Ocean, Canada - CB9_20m | ecosystem: Environmental > Aquatic > Marine > Oceanic | place: Canada: Western Arctic Ocean | collected 2017-09-19
TGATGATTACAGTAAGACTCAAAGAGGGGAAGGTGGTTTTGGTAGCACTGGTAAAACATAAAAAAGACTTGAAAAGACAGTGGTTTATGTGGATAATGGTCATCTTTTCTAAAAGAATCTTGAGTGAGAGGTATAGATATGACACGTGAATGTGAAGTAACAGGTAAAAGAACAACTACAGGTAATAATGTTTCACATGCTAACAATAGAACCCGTAGAAGGTTTCTACCTAACCTACAAAATCGTAGAATCTGGGTTGAAAGTGAAAACCGCTTTATCTCAATGAGAATATCATGCGCAGCTCTGAGGACAATTGATAAATTAGGAATTGATGCTGTCCTTACAAAGATGCGTGCAGAAGGTAAAAAAGTTTAAGGAAAAATTATGAGAGAAAAAATAAGACTAGATTCATCTGCTGGTACAGGTCACTTTTATACAACAACAAAAAATAAGAAAACGACACCAGATAAGATTGAAATTAAAAAATTTGATCCAACCATAAGAAAGCACGTTTTATATAAAGAAAATAAAATAAAATAACTTACTTTGTATAAAGTAAGTTAAGAGTTATATGTTTTAAGAAACTTGCTTTTGGTTTATTACTTCGACAGTTCTTGTTGGAAATGGTATACCAATACCATTCTTTTGAAATTCATCCCAAATTGTTCTATACAAATCCGATTTAAGAGCTAAAGAACCATCTTCAGGGTCATTTATATAGATTGAAGCATGAAGATTTATACCGCTATCACCAAATTCTTTTAAAAAAACTTGTGGCGCAGGATTATCAAGAACCCTGGATTCATTTTTAACAGCCGTTAAAATAATTTCAAAAGCTTTGTCTACTGAAGATGAATAACTAATCTGTATGTCTAGTGGAACTTTTGTCTTTCTATCAGAATAAGTATAGTTAATAATATTTTCTGATATCCAAGATTCATTAGGAATAACAACCTCAACTCCATCCAATCTTTTGAGAACAGTAAATCTTGATTTAATTAGAGAAACACGTCCATAATGCTCACCTACCTCTAAAATATCCCCAATCCGAACAGATTTATCAATCAAAATAATGAAGCCACAAATATAGTTACTAGCAATTTTTTGCATCCCAAAAGCTAAGCCTACCCCAAAAGCTCCACCAAATATTGTGAAGAATGTTAAATCAACACCTACTGTATCGAGAGCTATGATAATTGCAAATACAAATAATGAAATTCTTAAAATTTTTCCAAACATAATTTTTTGATTCATATCAAGTTTAGAATTTTCTATTTTCATTAATCTATTTTCCAGGAATTGTGCTACCGTCATCGCAATAAGAATTGCAACAATCACCCCAAAGATCACTTGGAAAACTATTAATAAAGATAAAGTCTGGCTTCCGAATGTAAACTCAATATTAGAAAGAAAATATTTTAAGTCATCAATTACACCGAATGCATTCGAAATAAATATTAGTGCAATTAAAGTTGCAATTGTATTCTCCATCGCTCTTACCCACGGACCTGGTCTTAACAAATACCTAAATAATATAATGGTTAACCTAATAACAATTAAGGCTGCCAAAATCGTTAAGGTAATATATAAAAGCCTAGTTGGTTGCGAGCTATCTAAAAAATATTTAAGAAGAGAAATTATTCCTGCCATGACTATAGGCCTAACAATTTTAAAAGCATCACTTATAAATAATGCCTTTTCTTCGACATCTTTTATGATATTTTTTCTAATTATTTTTTCAAGGAAAAATGCTAAGCTTATCGCAGCAAATATTACAGCTAGTTGAGTTAAAAATGGCCCACTTAAAAGTAACTCTAAACTAAAATTATTTTTTAAAAATTCAAAATTGTTGTTCATAATTTATATTAAAACCAATGTAGCAAGACCCAGGAATATAAAAAAACCTCCGCTATCTGTCATTGCTGTAATTAATACACTTGACCCAACTGCAGGATCTTTACCGAAACGATTCATTAATAAAGGAATCATAACACCCATTATGGCTGAAAGAATTAAATTCAAAATCATGGCAGCTGTCATCACATACCCTAATTTCTCATTTCCATAAAGTAAGAAAGCGAATAACCCCAGAACACTTCCCCATAGAACGCCGTTCAATAAAGCCACACTTATTTCTTTATACAATAAAAATCTTAAATTACTAAATGTTACCTGGCCTACAGCCATCGCCCTCACAATCATAGTTGTTGTCTGATTACCAGAGTTACCGCCAATTCCTGCAACAATTGGCATTAAAGCTGCTAAAGCAACTACTTTTTCAATAGATCCCTCAAATATTCCAATTACCCTTGATGCAATAAATGCTGTTATTAAATTTATTGCCAACCATGCCCATCGATTTTGTACTGATTTCCATATTGATGAAAACATATCCTCTTCTTCACGAAGTCCGGCCATTGATAACTTTTCACTTTCTGTCTCGTCTCTTATGTAATCCATTACAGCATCTACAGTTACCCTTCCAATTAATTTATTACTTGTATCAACTACAGGGGCAGTAACTAAATCATACCGCTCAAATGCGTTTGATGCATCATGAGCAACGTCCTCTGGATTAAATAAGACAACATCTTTAGACATAACATTTCTAACATAAGTATTTGCCTGACTAACGATAAGCCTCTCTAGTGGAAGAATCCCTATTATTAAATTACTTCTATCTACAACAAATAATTTATCCGTGTGATCAGGAAGTTTTCTAATTTTTCTTAGGTTGTTCAGGACTACCTCTAAAGTTATATCCTCTCTTATAGTAACGACATCAAAATCCATAAGAGCACCAACAGTTTCTTCCGGATACGATAAGGCTGACTCAAGCCTTTCCCTATTTTGAATATCTAGATTTTCTAACAGATCCTGAAGAACATTTTTTGGAAGATCTGCAGCTATATCTGCAATTTCATCGGCGTCTAAATGCTCTGTTGCAGCAAGTAATTCAGTACTATCCATATCTGCAATTAATGTTTGCCTTACAGCATCAGATACCTCAATCAGAATATCTCCATCATTTTCGGTTTTAATTAAATCCCAAACTGTTAACCTTGTCTCTATTGGTAGTGATTCTAGGATATCTGCAATGTCGGCAGGATGAAGTTCGTTAAGAAGGTTTTGAAGTTTTTTTATATTTTTTTTATCAACTAAATTTTTTATTAATCTTTGCTTAGGCAAATCCTGTTTTTCATTAACATCATTAACATCATTAACCAGCTTACTATTGTCTAGTAGCTCATTGATTTGATCAATAATTTCATTAAGACTTTCTGATCTTTCTATATTTTTTTTCATTATTAAATTCACTAATTTTTTTAATTTGCCAGCACTATTATATGTATTTATCGATAAATAAAATACATATAATAAAAAAGCCAGCTTTAGCTGGCTTTTTTTAATATCATTCTAAAAATTTTATCCTTTTTTAGCTGCTGCTGGCTTTTTAGCTGCTGCTGGCTTTTTAGCTGCTGCTGGCTTTTTAGCTGCTGCTGGCTTAGATTCAACAACTGCTGCTGGCTTAGATTCAACAACTGCTGCTGGCTTAGATTCAACAACTGCTGCTGGACGATCAACTAGCTCAACATAAGCCATTGGTGCATTATCGCCTTTACGGGAACCACACTTAAGAACTCTTAAATAACCACCCTTACGTTTATTGTATCTAGGGCCAATCTCACCAAATAGTTTTACAACAATATCTCTATCTCTTAACCTATTAAAGGCAAGTCGTTTGTTATGAACAGTTGATTCTTTTGCTAAAGTAATTAGAGGTTCCGCATATTTTCTAAGTTCTTTAGCTTTTGGCAAAGTAGTCCTTATTACTTCATGCTTTAATAGTGAATTAGTCATGTTTTTAAACATAGCTTTCCTATGACTACTTGTCCTATTTAATTTTCTGTGTGCCTTTCCATGTCGCATTTTATTACTCCAAATTCTTTGTGTTTATACTGCTCCGGCACCTGCTGGTGGCCAATTTTCTACTTTCATTCCTAACGATAAACCCTTAACTGAAAGTATCTCCTTGATTTCGTTAAGTGATTTTCTACCTAAATTAGGCGCTTTTAATAAATCACTTTCATTTCTTTGGATAAGATCTCCAATATAATAAATGCTCTCTGCTTTTAAGCAATTAGCTGATCTTACTGTTAATTCAAGATCGTCTACTGGGCGTAACAAAACAGGATCAACTTCTGGGGCTTGTTGGACCTCAACTTCAGTTAACTCACTTTCTAGATTTGCAAAAACTGATAGTTGTCCTCGTAATATAAATGCAGCATCTCGAATTGCTTGTTCAGCCTCAACTACACCATTAGTCTCTACATCCATAATTAACTTATCTAAATCAGTTCTCTGCTCAACACGAGCACTCTCAACAAAATAGCTTACCTTGCTAATTGGGCTAAATGATGCATCAATTGCTATAAAACCTAACTCATTTTCATCTTCGTTATTTTTCTTTCTTGCAGGCACAGGTTGATATCCTCTACCCATTTCCACCTTAGCTTCGATATTTAATTTTCCACCCTTATTTAAATGAGCAATTACATGCTTTGGGTTCATGACTTCAATATCATGCCCAAGATCAAAGTCTCCAGCAGTAACTTCTCCTTCTTCATTTTTACTTAAAGATATAGTGCCGCTAGTGTTGTTATGAATTTTTAGTGCTATTTTCTTCATATTTAAAAGAACGTCTACTACATCTTCCTGCACACCATCAATTGTTGAGTATTCATGAACCACTCCATCAATCTTTACCTCGGTAATCGCATAACCTGGTATGGATGACAATAGAACCCTTCTTAAAGCATTTCCTAAAGTGAAACCAAATCCTCTTTCCATTGGCTCCAAGACTACTTTTGCTCTTTGCTCAGAAACAATATCAACATCTACGATTCTTGGTTTTAAATATTCGGTAGGGCTTATTTGCATAGTTATCCTTTTATTTACTTTCTAAACTAAATTATTTTGAATAAAGCTCAACAATTAACGACTCATTAATTGTTGATGGAAGGTCGTCTCTTTCTGGCTTATTCTTAAAAACACCTGATAATTTCTTAGTATTAACCTCAAGCCACTCAGGGAAACCTCTTTCTTCAGCCGCTTCAAGCGCAGCCTTAATTCTTAATTGATTTTTAGAGCTGTCATTAACAGAAATTTCGTCACCTGGTTGAACCTGGTAAGAAGGTATGTTTACCCTTTTTCCATTAACCAATACACTGTTATGCTTTACTATCTGCCTAGCTTCAGTTCTAGATGCACCAAGACCCATTTTATAAGTCACATTATCTAGTCTTGATTCAAGCATTTGCAATAAATTATCACCAGTAATACCTTTTTTCCTATCAGCCTCTGCATAGTAACCCCTGAATTGCTTTTCAAGTATGCCGTAAATTCTCCTAAGCTTTTGCTTCTCTCTAAGTTGAACCCCATAATCAGAGAGTCTACTCGCACGCCTTTGGCCATGCTGACCAGGAGGATAATTTCTTTTTTCTATTCCGCATTTTTCAGTAAAGCATTTTTCACCCTTAAGGAAAAGCTTTTCTCCTTCTCTTCGGCACTGGCGACATTTTGGATCAAGATTTCTAGCCATTAGTTTTTATCCTATTATTAAACTTCTGATTTAACGTTATTAAATTCTTCTTTTCTTTGGTGGCCTGCAACCATTATGTGGCATTGGGGTCACATCCTGAATACTAGTAATTTTCAGACCAACAGAATTAAGTGCTCTAACTGAAGACTCTCTTCCTGGGCCTGGACCTTTAATTCTTACCTCAATATTTTGAACTCCAAACTCCTGAGCGGCTTTTCCTGCTGCCTCTGCTGCAACTTGAGCTGCAAATGGTGTACTTTTTCTAGACCCTTTAAACCCTGCACCACCAGAAGTTGCCCAGGAAAGGGTGTTACCCTGTCTATCTGTAATAGTTATTATTGTGTTATTAAATGAAGCATGCACATGAGCTATGCCCTCAGATACATTTTTTTTAATCTTTTTCTTAATCCTTACTTTATCTTCTGCCATTAGTATTTATTCCTAAGATTTTTTAATTGCGCGGATAGGACCTTTTCGAGTCCTTGCATTATTTTTAGTATTTTGGCCTCTGACAGGGAGTCCTCTACGATGCCTTTGGCCTCGATAACATCCCAAATCCATTAATCGTTTGATATTCATTGATACTTCTCTTCGAAGGTCCCCTTCAACTACATAACTTCCTACCTGATCTCTTAGCTTCTCGAGATCTGAATCGTCTAAGTCTTTAATTTTAGTTGAAGTTTTAATGCCAACTGCTTGGCAAATTTTCTTTGCAATAGTTCTCCCGACACCATAAATTGATGTCAAAGCAATTTCAGTATGCTTGCTATCTGGTACATTTACCCCTGCAATTCGTGCCATCCCTTACTCCTAATTAAAAACTGCGAATATTTAACAAAGCCGTGAATTATAACTATATTTCACTCACTTAACAACGATAATGTTAGTGACATGCGCCTTGTCTTTGTTTATGTCGTTGATCTTTACTACAAATCACTCTAACAACCCCATTACGACGAACTACTTTACAATTGCGACATAATGGCTTTACTGATGTTCTTACTCTCATAATATTTCCTTTTATAACAATTACTATTAAATTTACTTAGCCCTAAAGGTTATCCTACCCTTTGATAAATCATAAGGAGAAATCTCAACTGTAACCTTATCTCCAGGCAATATTCTTATATAATTCATTCTCATTTTCCCAGAAATATAGCCTAAAATCACATGATCATTTTCTAGCTTTACCTTAAAGGTTGCATTAGGTAGGTTCTCTAGAACTTCGCCTTCCATTTCTAATGTATCTTCTTTTCCCAATTAAGCTGAACCCCCTCGACTTCCCTTAAAATTTGCTTTCTTTAGCAAACCATCATACTGATAAGACATCATTTGCGACTGGACCTGGTTCATGAAGTCCATGGTTACCACAACAATAATTAATAATGAGGTTCCACCAAAATAGAAAGGTGTATTAAATTTAAGAATTAAAAGCTCAGGTAAAAGACAAACTAAAGTCATATAAATCGCACCAATAAGTGTTAATCGCCCCATAATTGTATCAATATATCTAGCAGTTTGCTCTCCTGGACGAATACCAGGAACAAATGCCCCACCTTTTTTTAAATTTTCAGCTGTTTCATTTGGGTTGAATGTAATTGCAGTATAAAAATATGCGAAAAAGATAATAGCAAATGCAAATAATATTATATAAATCGGTTGCCCTGGTGAGATGGCGGCACTAATATCTTTTAACCAGTACATATTTTCTCCTGAACCAAACCAACCAGCAATAGTTGCCGGGAATAAAATTACGCTTGAAGCAAATATTGCAGGGATTACTCCCGCTTGATTTATCTTTAAAGGTAAGTGTGAGGATTGACCTCCATATAACTTATTACCGACCTGGCGTTTTGCATAATTAATTGTAATTCGTCTTTGTCCTCTCTCAACAAAAACTACCAACGCAGTAACTAAAACAACAGCGACGAATAAAAAGAATACTAACGGTATTGAAAATGCTCCAGTTCTCGTTAACTCCAAAGTGTTCCCTAATGCACTTGGCAGGCCAGCAACTATCCCAGCAAAAATAATCATTGATATACCGTTTCCAATTCCTCTTTCAGAAATCTGCTCACCCAGCCACACTAAAAACATTGTTCCACTAACCAAAGTAACCATGGCTGTTAATCTAAAAGCTAGGCCAGGGTCAAGAACCAACCCAGGTTGCGCTTCTAATGCTACAGTGATTCCAAGAGCCTGGAACGCAGCTAAGACTACAGTTGCTTGCCTGGTATATTTCGTAATTATTCGTTGACCGCTTTGCCCTTCTTTTTTAAGTTCTTTTAACTTTTCTGACATTGATGTAAGAAGTGTCATGATAATTGATGCAGAAATGTAGGGCATAATGCCTAAGGCAAATACAGTGAAACGACTTAATGCGCCACCAGAAAACATATTAAACATCCCTAATATGCCGCCACTCTGAGTGTCAAAAAGTTTTTGTAACTCTATAGGATCTATTCCGGGAACAGGAATATGCGCACCAAAACGAAAGATAATTAAAGCACCAAGCAAGAATAGTAAACGACTTTTTAGCTCGCCCATCTTTCCTAAAGCTCCTAATGTGCTATTTTCTGCCAAATCAGTTATTCCTTTTTAGCTGCTGCTGGCTTTTTAGCTGCTGCTGGCTTTTTAGCTGCTGCTGGCTTTTTAGCTGCTGCTGGCTTTTTAGCTGCTGCTGGCTTTTTAGCTACTAGTTTATTTTTAATTATTTTTTCTTCTGGGTCAGCAATAACTTCAACAACCCCTCCTGCTGACTCAATGGCTTTTTTAGCGCCTTTAGATAAATGAATGCCTTGAACCTTAAATTTTTTTGTTACCTCACCAGATAAAAATATTTTTGCATTTTGAGATAAATTTGATATTAACTTAGCTTCTTTAAGGCTTAGTAAATCTACAACATCTGTTTTAAGTTTAGCTAACTCACCTGTTCTTACTGTGGCATTGAATTGCTTTGTCATAGACTTAAATCCTCTTTTAGGAAGTCTTCTTTGAATCGGCATTTGACCGCCTTCAAAACCTACCTTATGAAAACCGCCTGTTCTTGATTTCTGTCCCTTGTGGCCTCGGCCCGCTGTCTTACCAAAGCCTGAACCAGTTCCACGGCCAACTCTTCGTGTGTCTTTTTTTGAGCCTTCTGCTGGCTTGATTGTATTTAGTTTCATTTTAACTTTCCACCTTAAGAAGGTAATTTACTGCGTTGATCATTCCTCTTACTTGAGGGGTATCAGTTAACTCAACAGTATGATGAAGCCTTCTAAGACCTAGCCCGGATACTGTTGCTTTTTGAGAGACAGTTCTTCCAATAAGACTTTTAATAAGCGTTACTTTAACTGTTGATTTCATATCTTTAGCCATAACTATCCTCTAATTTCCTCAACTGTTTTTCCTCTTTTAGCTGCAATATCTGCTGGATTATTCATAGAAGCTAATCCGTTTAAAGTGGCCCTTACTACGTTATACGGGTTTGCTGAGCCTATACATTTAGCAAGAACATCGGTTATTCCCATTACCTCAAATATAGCTCTCATTGCTCCACCAGCTATAATTCCAGTACCTTCAGAGGCTGGAAGAATAACAACCTTTGCAGCACCATGTTTACCAACAACTGAGTGATATAAAGTGCCATTATTAAGCTTAACCTTAATCATTTCTCTTTTGGCTTCCTCCATTGCTTTCTGAACGGCTAAAGGAACTTCTCTTGCTTTACCTTTTCCCATTCCTACAGCGCCATCTCCGTCACCTACAACACTTAAAGCCGCAAAACTCATGATACGACCACCTTTAACAACTTTAGTTACGCGGTTTACATTTATCATTTTCTCTCTTAAACCATCAGACTGGTTTTGATCTTGCTTTTGATGCTTTGCTCTTTTATCTTGTGCCATGTATCCGTCCTAATTAATATTAAAAGGTCAATCCATTTTCACGGGCAGCGTTAGCAAGAGCTTTAATTCGGCCATGGTATCTATATCCAGACCGATCAAAAGCTACAATTTTAACACCAGCTTTTAATGCTTTTTCAGCAATACGCTTACCAACTTCAATTGCTGCATCAGTATTGCTTGTTTTCTTTAGTTTTTTCTTAACGTCACTTTCAACAGTTGAAGCAAATGCAATTACTTTATTTTCAGAGCCATCAATTATTTGAGCGTAAATATTTGTATTAGACCTAAATACGGTCAGCCTTGTTTTATTTAACAATGCCATCTTAGCTCTTGTTTTTGTTGCCCTTCTTAACCTTGAATTATTTATATTCATCATCGACCTCTATTGTTTTTTAGCTTCTTTAATTACTACATGCTCATCAGTATATCTAACACCCTTACCTTTATATGGCTCAGGCGGTCTATACGCTCTAATCTCTGATGCAACTTGGCCAACTACCTGCTTGCTCGAGCTTTTTAAAATTATTTCTGTTGGGCTAGGAGTTTGAGCTGTTACTCCGTGTGGTAAATCGTGATTTACGGGATGAGAAAACCCTAGCTCTAAATTTATCTTATTCCCCTGAACTTTTGCTTTATATCCAACCCCAATTAATTGTAATTTTTTTTCAAAACCTTCTGTAACACCAACGACCATATTTTGAACAAGTGATCTAACTGTTCCAGACATCGCCTTAGAATGTTTTGTTTCTTTTGTGGCTTTAAATTTCAATAATGAGTCTTCTTTTTGAATATCAACATCACCAGTTAATGATTGAGTCAAGACTCCTAAAGGACCCTTAATAGTAATTTCAGTGTCAGTGATATTAGCTTCTACTTTTTCAGGGAGGTTCACTGGATTATTAGCAATTCTAGACATTATTTTCCCTTAATTAAGCAACATAACAAAGCACTTCGCCACCAATTCCTGCGGCTCTTGCTTTAATATCAGTCATTACACCCCTGGAAGTAGTTAGAATCGCTACCCCAAGCCCATTCATTACTCTTGGTAAATTGTCGCTATTTTTATATATCCTTAAACCTGGCTTACTAATTCTTTGTATTTTCTCAATAACAGGTTGTCCAGCATAATATTTCAATTCAATATTTAACAACGGTTTTCCTTCATTAGCGTCAATATTGTAGGTTTCGATATAACCTTCATCTTTCAAGACTGCGGCAATAGATTGCTTGACTTTAGATGCTGGCATAGATACCGACACTTTATTTCTCATTTGCCCATTTCTGATTCGGGTTAACATATCTGCAATTGGGTCATGCATACTCATATTATCTTCTCCCTTACCAGCTTGCTTTGGTTATGCCTGGAACTTCACCAGCTAACATAAGATCGCGTAGCTTGCTTCTAGCAATACCAAATTTTCTATAAACACCTCTTGGGCGGCCTGTTAATGCACAACGAGTTCTAAGTCTTACTGGGCTTGAATTTCTAGGTAAGTTTTGCAATTTTAACCTTGCTTCAGCCTGCTGCTCTTTTGTTGCGCTTGAATCTTTAATTATCGTATTCAACTCTAATCTTTTGGTTTTATACCTCTCAACCATTTTAGTTCTTTTTATTTCTCTTTCAGTCATACATAATTTAGCCATAATTTACCTTAACCTCGTAAATGGAAAACTGAAAGCAGCCAAAAGTGCTCGAGCTTCTTCATCAGTTTTTGCAGTAGTTGTGATTGTTATATTCATTCCCCTTAAAACATCAATTTTATCAAACTGAATTTCAGGAAAAATAATTTGTTCCTTTATACCCATATTATAATTTCCACGGCCATCAAAAGATTTTGCTGATAAGCCCCTAAAATCTCTTTCTCTAGGTATTGCAACGTTAATTAATCTATCTAAAAAGGTGTACATGTTTGACTTTCGAAGAGTAACCTTACATCCAACAGGGTAATCATCTCTGACTTTAAAGTTTGCTATCGACTTTTTTGCTACAGTAACAATAGGTTTCTGTCCTGCGATTTTCTCCATGTCGCCAACAGCATTTTCCATAATTTTTTTATCATTTACAGCTTCACCAACACCCATGTTAAGTGTTATTTTTGTTATTCTTGGAACTTGCATAACTGATTTGTAGCTAAATTGT
>Ga0302131_1001755_pt1 | contig 11628 bp, 16 predicted proteins | sample CB9_20m_MG_FD_203105 | JGI IMG/M metagenome (GOLD analysis project Ga0302131, IMG submission 203105) | Marine microbial communities from Western Arctic Ocean, Canada - CB9_20m | ecosystem: Environmental > Aquatic > Marine > Oceanic | place: Canada: Western Arctic Ocean | collected 2017-09-19
GATGTCTTCGCTCAAAATGCTCAAAACACAGGTCGATAATTTAGAACTACTCGTGACTAAGCTTGTTGAGAAGAGTACGGTCGCGGTGAAACTCGATACGGTCATGTACACACGGCTTACTATTTTGCAAGCTGACTTGAAAGTTCTTCTCTTGGAAAATGTCAAGGTAACAGCTCGGGTAAAGAAATTGGAGGAAATCGATGCGGTTTTACAAGCTGACTTTGAAACTTTACTCTCTTGGAATCTCACGCTAACAGCTCGGATCAAGAAATTGGAGGAAAAGTGATTTTTATATCCTTTATATCCTTTTATAATTATACTAAACAATAATGTTTCATTACATTCCAGACTTTCTACCATCTATATTAGTCAAAGAACAGTTAGATGAAACATCTTTTTTGTCTACTACCTTTGATAAAAAAGTGAATAAAGAACAATTGTGGTTTGGACCAGACTATTTCAATAAACAATGGACGACTATAAGGAAACAATGGGTTCCACAAGAATACCCTATTTGGTTATCTACCTTACAGGATAGAGTTCAAGAGAAATACAATGAAATGGGACTATCTGATGTAAATATTAATAGTTGTTTAGTTAATAAATACCGAACGGGTATTGATCACATTAAGCCACACCGTGATAGTAATTACAGTTTTGGTAAAGAACCAACTATTTTAATTTATTCTGTTGGTGCAACTAGGCAACTTACATTCAAACATAATGATTCATCTGAATCATTTAGTTATGATTTAGAAAATGGTTCATTGTTTATTATGAATGGACGAAGCCAAGAAGATTATACTCATGCAGTACCGCCATCTGATATTGGAGATGTTAGATATAGTTTAACATTTCGTGAATATATTCGGTAGATATTATAATTATTGGAAATCAAAAGAGTTCATATGAGTTTGGAGCACGGTTTCCTTTTCAGCTTCAAACTCAAAAGAGTCCGGCCAATACGACAACAGTAGGACTTTTACTGCGTCATCCATAAATTTTTGGTTCTCATCTTTCTCACGCTTATGTTTCACATTTTTAATTGCAGCGTCGATCTGAACTTTAATTATGTCGTATGCAACTGACATAGAATTGGTAAGTAATACTAAGATTATGTATTATTATAATATTATTTCGTTTTTTTTTTTATAAAAAACTATAAAAATAATTGATATTATCTATTGTATTCATAATTGTGATATTTTCTTCATCAAACTCCTCTAACATATCCTTGTTTGTTACAATAAATTGATATTTACTCTTATTAAAATATGTTGTATTCATAATTTTATCAAAGGCTTGTCCGCCAGTTATAATTGGTTTGTATTTGAATAAAGTTTCATAATTATAGGCTACTTTGGTTGGACATGTTAAGGGTAAGGATGACATTCTAGCCATTGTTCCTTCTGATCTTCTGTCCAGAAGTCATACATAGTGTGTTTAATTGCTTCTTCATAAAAAAGCTCTCTTTCTAGCTTATATTTCACAGTATTCATTGCAGTTTTCATTTGATAATAAATTAGGTGCTGTGCCAAATGAGTAGTTGACATATATTAGGTAATAATATAACATATATGTTATTTTATAAAATTATTTCGTTTTTTCTTTTTATAAATGTAATCAATTTATTCAAGGGAAAGGGTCATAAGCTCTGCGAGATACAACTCCTTGGTAATTGAACCCGTTCGCAACAAACTGGTTAAGCAGCGGAGCTTTGCAACATGGGCTGCATCGAGAGTCTCGTTCGTTTTGCGAAGGATCTCTGCGATGCGATGCTGCTCCTTGCGAGCCAATCCGGCAGTGCGAGCCGTAGTGGCCCGAGCTGTCATCTCGGCTCTCTTGATCTCAATTGCTCGGGCAGTCGCGTAAGCGGCCGAGTCGATTGGGAAGAGGCTTCCAATGATTTCGTCACTGGATAAACCATCACATGAGCTTGTGCGGCGGATCTGCATAGACACGGTCTTAGTTGAAGTTTTGACTACAATTGAGACGATAGATCCATGTGGGACCTGCCAAAGCTGACGCATGGTTGTCGCAATCTTTGGGTTGCGTGCCTCAAAGGGTTTAAACTTCTTTGGAAGGAGACGGTATGTAGCCATCGTATCAGGAGTAGTGATATATGATTTGCCATCAATCTCCTCGAAACCGATCACCGGAATAGTGTCGCCCGGGGAAGAACGAAATCCCTCCATGTTAAGGAGGCCGTCCGTGTGGCGAACATGTGCTGTCAGATGTCCACGAGTTTCCGCATACTCGTCCCAGCTAACCTGTACCGCGACAGAAATAGTCTTGGCCGAGGAATGCTTGGAAAGCTCTGATAAAGTTTCTATCGCAGTTGCTTCGTTGACATGGATGGTTTCCTTTGTTCCTCCTAAGAGGGGAAGTCGAGAAAACGATATCTTGGAAAGATCGATCAGTCTGGTCTTCCACCCCAGAAGGTAATCTGAGCTTTTTAACCACTTATTGAACGGAAGTTCCTGATGAATAGATGCCTTAACTGGCTTGCTGTTTTTAACAGCCTTATCTTTCTTCATGCGGTCAACGTAAGATGGCCGACCGATGCGTTTGATTTCAGCAAGCTCTTTGATTTTGCGTTTGTGTGCAGCTTCAGCCCACATCTTCTTGTCAGCGAGCTTCTTCGCAACCTTCTCGGCAGCAAGACGGTCTACATGACGCTGTTTGTGGGAGGCGTAGATCTTGACGTATTCACCCCAAATATACTTGGTGAGGTCACCAATTTCGCTTTCATCGTTCGGAGCCCATGTTCGGCCTCGCTTCGCAATTGCGAAGCGAAGGCACGCTGACATGGTGGCGTGGTTTCCAAGACCAAAAGGAATTGGTTTGGTATCTCCGGTCAAGAGAGTTGTCATAGCCGTATCAACCATGGTGTCATACTTCGTGCGAAGATGAGCGGGGAGGGTGTCCCATTTTTTGTTGAAAATGGATGCGCGCTCATCCGGTGTCATTTTGGCCATTTTACCGCGAAGTGGGATTCGACGCTGTTCTGCGTGATGCAACTCCTTGGCAGACCGGACATGACCTACCAGGAAGTGCGTTTTCTTAATCGGACGTCCGGTGCTGTCCCGGAGGACGTATTTCTCGGCCTCGAGCCTGAGATCTTCTGAATAGTGTCCAGTGTAGATGTTGGTGGAAAGAGAAGCAACGACAGACATTTTTATTTTTAAAAAATTGTTCAATTTAAATGCAGTTGTCGATAAAAACTAATATAATTTTTAAGGATTATATCGTTTCGTTTTTTTTTTATAAAAAATACTATCAATTAACGATTCCAAGATCGACGTTTGATTGTGCCACGAGCCCACCCTGATACCACCAACCGGTCTAACGACGAGTGTTTCTTGGGCTTGGCAGTTGCAACCGATTGAGTTGAATGTGAATGTTTCTCATCATATAATTCTTGATACACAGTAATATATGTAATGTAATCTGCATATAGAACCAGAGACTCCTCATACTTCGGAGAAAATCGTGGCGGCATTAGCTCGCATAGAATTTTGCTTGCGACGTTTGGGTTCTTGTCCAATTTAAGACGAGGGATCTCATTATCGAGTTCTTCCAACAACATTGGATATGTTATGTTATTTAATTTATGGAATTGAGTAAATAATTAATATCATTTATATATCGTTTTTTATCACAAGGATTTTATTTTTATCACAAGGATTTTCTTCTTATCACAAGGATTTTCTTCTTATCACAAGGATTTTCTTCTTATCACAAGGATTTTCTTCTTATCACAAGGATTTTCTTCTTATAATGAAAAGGTATCTGACCAGCTACCAACTGCTGTCCAATCTTGTAGTGGATATAACGATCCGTAATGTAAATAGCTAATACCGTTGCTAGTATAAAACCAAACATTGTTTATTTTTATATATTTATTTAATTGGTATTATTTTCGTTTTTATTTATTATTTGGTAAATAATTATAAAATCGCGTTGGGATAAAGTAGACTACTCTTGTGTGAAGAGTGTATCTAGATTTGCGAGATAAACTTTGCGAGTTTCTGGGCATCGTTTGCCAGCTTTGTCGCGTAGTTCGATGCAAAGTCGAGACCAATACCAAAGAGCGGTGTCTTGTTGATTTTGTTCAACAGTATATGGGAGAGTTCATGAACGGTGCCAGGACCTCCGGAGTAAACTCCAACGAGCTATCCCAACCTCGGAAAGTCCATATCATATCCAGTAGCTTGTTTGTCTACTTCGTCAGCTTGAAGGATCGCAGCGATTGTTGCATCGTTAGCGGACACTTCGACCGCGGCTAGGGCGATAGCTAGGGCGATAGCTTCGGCCAGTTCGGCCGCAATCTGCGCTTTCACCTTAGCCTCCTTAGCCTCCTTCCGACGAATGCGCCTTTTAGTGCTCCTGCTTTTATTGCAAAGCATCGAGGGAATGAAGTTCCCGAACGGCTATCACTGGTTTTAGTAGTTAATAATTATATACTTCAGATGTTTCTACGTGTCATTTTTTATTATAAGATTAATTTCCATCTAGTTTTATTATAAATCTATTACAGTTCAATACAATCACCACTTATTTTTCTTTTTTCTAGATGATTTCGTTTTTTATATTCTCTCTTTTATAATACGACTTAACCCTATTTTGTAATATATTTTTAGAATACTCCAATACATAATTCTTTTGATATACTTTAAAAAAATCATTTGTTGTTATATCAATATTATTTGTATTAATATATTGTAGTAGTCTTGTTACATAACAACGATACTTGATATTATCATATAATAGGTGAAATAATGCACCATGATAGTTAGAATAATATTTTCCATTAATTTCAACATAATTTGTAATTTTAGAATACAAGAATATGTCTAAAATAATATCATCCTTGTTTTTAATTTGGTAATGTGTATAAAAATAATTGATATTATCTATTGTATTCATAATTGTGAGATTTTCTTCATCAAACTCCTCTAACATATCCTTGTTTGTTACAATAAATTGATATTTACTCTTATTAAAATATGTAGTATTCATAATTTTATCAAATGCTTGTCCGCCAGTTATAATGGGTTTATATTTGAATAGATGGTCATAATTATAATCCAATTTAATTGGGTCTTCTAATGGTACATTTAATTTTAACAGATGTTTATTTGTTTCTAATTCAATATCTACCCATTTTGTCCAATATTGTGAATGTGTTAATGACATTGTATTTTCATAATACAAATGTTGTAAACTATGGAAAGATTCAACATAACTTACACCATTCTTTTGTTGAATTGGATACTCTTTTTTTGTAAAATGTATGATTAATACTGGTTGTAAATTCAATAAATAAATGTAATTATATTTATTTTTGACTGGTAAGGAGAAGAATAATCTGGTTTTTTTATATAAAGCTTTAAAGAAGTCTAAAAATACCTTATTGTTTTTGTTTGTTGTAACAATTATTGGTTTATTATAATTTAACTTACCATATAACTGATACTCTAAGGAGGAATATCCAAATAGTGGTATATTATTTTCTTTTAAAAAATAAAATATTGAATTGATACCCTTATATACCTTTTTTCGTTCAGATGATTTGATTTGATCAATATCCATTATATTATTATATCATTTCAAGTTTAAATAAAAACGATATAGTATAACAAATAACTATTACTAGTTAAATATTCTATTATGGCTTCTCCTGCTCAACCCAACACTGGGTGCCCGGTGACCAATGCTCATTTGATCGCCTTTGCAAAAGAGATTCGGATATCACATCCAGCGTTTTATTTAAAGTGGATTCTCAAGACAACTCGGTATGGTGTCGAAATCAATTTTGACACTGTCAAATTCTTGCGAGCGCAAGCTCAAATCGAACAAGCCGCCGCTCAAATCCCCGATGGGGAGTCGGGTTGCATCGGCTTTCTAGACGACAAACCCTTCATCATTAAGTTTATTCTTGCCGCTGTCTCAGAGGGACTCATTGTGGTTCCTCCCAACCTGTCCGTGGTAGTTTGGCGATGGGATACATGGGCTCTCGCAAGCTCTTCTCTAACAGAAGGCAAGTGCCATCTCACTCACTGGACCGGCGACAGTTGGGACGACCATGGACCACTTCTGAACTGTGATAAGCCATCTGATGAGCCCAATCCAGCAGAAGAGTTTATGACCAAGCTTGTAGCCAATGTCGAATATGTGTTCTGGTCTTTGGATTACGATGGATGTGGTTGCTCTCTCGCCATTGGCAAGGACGTCACCCGTCCCGATCCCAAGACACCCGTACAAATTAAAGCCGACGCGATCTACGCCTTGGCTGAAAGCAAATTGGATCCCACTGAAAAAATGGCAGCCGATGCAGCCTTGTCTGATGCGGAAAATGGAATCATCTGGGAGGCAATGATGCGCAAGTTCTCTGAGCAACATATTCCAACACCTGTTCGTCTGTCCCGTTTCTACGAGACAATGGAACATAATGAACTACATCCCGAGCGCTGGCCGATCATTGAGGATACTCTTCGCCGTGTTATTGTGAATTGTATGCGACCTCATACAACTCTACTGATTTGGTCCAATCGCCAGACAGCACTACTTGATAGGGAAAATGCCTACCGGAACCGAAATGGACTCGTCACCGACGCATTCCAGATTCTTGTTGAGTCACTACAGAGACCGTTCAATGAAAAGTTTCCTGACGGAAAGCTCATCTTCGACCCAACGCGACTGGATACTCTCCCGCTCCCCTAAGTTCATTTTAGGTGGATTGTAAGGATTTTATAAAAATTGATTATAAATACATATTATGTATTTATAATTATAATAAAAATGTCATCCGGCAAATCAGATCGAATGATAATTGTTGAAGAACAAGCAAAAACTAGTTCATTACAAGGAGAAATTGTTATTCATGAACGTATCCAAAAACGAATGATGGGTGAACATTTGAGTATTTTTAAAAAAATGCTTGATTTACAACAAGATTTAATTAGTTCTGAACGTGACAAGTTTGAATCAAAAATTGAATTACTCAAAAGAGAAATTATTAAATTAAAAAGAGAAAATGCTATTCTTCGGAATGATTGATTTATTGACCACTAAACCCAGTTTGTGGAACACCATTTGATAAATCAAACAGATTATAATATTCACCAGAATGAGCGGTTGCTTTATTGAAAATTGGCCAGGCTTGGAAAGCTTGTAACGACGGTGATCTCCACCAACTGGCACCAGGACACTCTTTTGTCGGAACAACCATTTGGTCATCGGGTATAACACCAAGCGAGTCCCATAAAAACTTCTTGGACGCACAGGGCCAATTATAAATCTTCGCATTTTTGTCTGTTATTTTTGTCCAAGGGTTTCGAAATTTTGCTTGTCTCAATTTTCGATCATTTGGTGCGGATTGAAATGTTTCAATTATTGAAGAATCTAATGTTGTATCATTTACCCCAGCAGTTTTTCTAGTAATCTTTTCTGAATTATAAACCATCGTTGAATTTTCAATCATAATATAATTAATGTAAATATTTGACATATTATGTTGTAAAATTGGATCAATAGATGTTGTTCCAAGAACAATATTACCTGTTGGAATCACCTCGGTTGGTAATGGAACAAGTTGATCCTTTTTAGGAATGCCAATTGGATATGTTTTAAATGGATAATTGGTAACTTCTGTTGCAGTTAAATATTTCTTTGCAGGATCTTTAATGTAATCTATTACAACATTTATCTTAAATTTAAATGTCATTACATGATTCATTTCAGAAATAAAAACATCAAAAATATATTGTATTTGATTTTTGTTTTGAATTTTGATAACCCTGTCATAAGAGGTTTTAATAAAATTAAACTCAGCACAATTTAATTTACTAATAATTGTACGAGTAATAAAATCTAAATCAAGGTTTGTACGTAAATCAATTGTTGCCGGTATTAATTTTGTTTCCAACCCTTTTACCTTTATTATTTTATTATTTGAAACACTCTTAAGTTTATGATTAATTCTTGATAAAAGTTTTCCATTTATAGATGTATTAAAATTATCATAAAAATTGTAAATCAATGCAAGTCCTATTATTAAAAGTATAACTATAAATATAGCTATCATATATTATATTAGTAATATTATTATTTGAATATTTTCTTTTTCTTTTTTACTTTTTGTTGTTTTTTAATTATTTTATAGGTCTCATTCTCAAATGTTAAAAAATTTAGATTTGTAATCTCTTCGATAAATATATCATAGTCTACATCTTTTTTGTTAATTTTTTGTTTTTGAATTAGCTCGGAAATATCTTCTGGAATATTATGTTTTTCAATATATGCCATTAGTTTTTCTTTTTTTGTTTTTTTTGATAATTTCGACCAACTGATTCTTTCTGACTCACATTGAATATTAACCGAATTGGATAATTCGGTAGATGAACTTACTAAATCATTTTTATATCCGATTTTTTGACTATTAAAGTATTGTTTTTTACTAATTGTGTTTTTTAATTCTTTAACTTTATACGATAAAGTATTATTTGGGGGTTTACTTTTAATATTATTAATAATAATATTAAACTTCTCATAGTTCTTGGATTTAACTGTATTAAGATTTAATAAAATATTATCAAAATCGGTCATATATATTAGTAACGTTATTTCTATAAATAGAAACAATCTTGTTATCATTTAGTTATCATTATTATAACATTGTTCCTTTGCCGGATTCCATTCTACAAACAGGACACTTGTAACTATGCACTGTTAACCATTCTGTTATTTCTTCCAACATAAAGTAATGATTACAAGGTAAACATAATATCTCAGACTCATCGGTAAACTCTTCTAAAGTAAAATTACATTTTTCTACTACTTTATAATTACTATCGTCTTTGATATCTTTGAAACAACATGTTCTACATTTTTGTAGTTCTTCTTCTGTAAGTACCATTTTTATATCAGTCATCTCTTCTAATTCATTATCATTAAAATCAAGTGCTAAGTTCTCTATATTTTCTATGAAAGTATTTAATATTACTTGTGACAGTGAGAGTTGATTTAATGGCAGTGGTTGACCGAGTTGGACTGCATCAGAGGATGAATGTGGTGGAGTTACAAATAATTGTTGAAAAATATCAGATGAACCTGGTAACGTTTCACCTGCTACTTCACCTGCTACTGCTAGTGCACCTGTTATACTCGCGGGCATCGGTTCCTGTGGATATGGAAGCGGGTTATCTAATTCCAGTTCAGACATATCTACTGGAACTGATACCCACGAGGGTGTTATTGGGTGCATAGGAGGTGCTTGTGGTGCTTGTGGTGCTTGTGGTGCTTGTGGTGCTTGTGGTGCTTGTGGTGCTTGTGGTGCTTGTGGTGATGGTGGTGGAGGTGCTTGTGCTGGCGGATACAGTGGTGGCATTATCGGATGTGTTCTATTAAATCGAGATAAATAGTTAATAACTGATGAATTGTTCATATTTATGGAAGTATTGCTCCTATTTACAGATTTCTCTAAATCTTTTGCAAATAAAGTATCTTGGCAAATCTGCCTCCATTTTAAAAAATTAGTAACAAACTCTGAATCACAAACATTTCCATATTCATCTCTTTTTCTTTCATACACCTCAATTTTAGTTAATGTATTACTATCAAGTTCATTATTTAAATTAACTTCGTTTAGTTTTATTATTTTTTCATTAAGTGTAATAATAATATTATCAATTGAAAAAACATACCATTTTATTTGTTTTATTACGTGATTAACAAAATCACCATAATTATTATATTTTTTAGTGGTATATTTAAATTTTTGCTCGGTGGTATCTAATAAATAAACTGTTATCATATATAAATATATAATACGTTATATATTTAAATGCGGTATTTAATAATATATAAAGATTTATTACAATATATTTATATATAATGACAGAAAATAACACACCCCAAGACGGATTTTCTATTTATCGTAGAACACCACGACAAACTAGAACTAATAAATCACGTAAAGATGAGAGAGTAACTTTATTAAATAATGTTGCGGATGGATCAATTAGTACAGATGAGGCACTTCGTCAAATCGGACGAACATATAGTACTGGTCCCATTAGATTTCATCATCGTACTTCCCGAGATAATCGTATTGAAATTAGTGGAATTGTTTCAAATCAAACAATTACCTTATGTGTAGACGAGTGGCAAAAACTCGGTGCGTATCTTAGTGGTATTAATTTTAAAGGTTTTGTTGAAAGGAATGAAGCAACTCTTCGTACTCGTAGGCCACCGAATCGTTTTAAAAAAATGAATAACCAGAAACCATATCATACAGAGGTTCCAGCAGAGGTTCCAGCAGAGGTTCCAGCAGAGGTTCCAGCAGAGGTTCCTACAGAGGTTCCAACAGAGGTTCCAACAGAGGTTCTAACCGAAGGTCTAGTAGAAGATACAATTGAACTTTAATTTAAATCATAATCATTCAATAATTTTATCGCTAATATAGCACCATAAATAACAAAATAGGCTAAAAATATTAAAACATGTAAGTAGTAACTACCTGATAATGTCTTTGCAATTGAAATAGCTACATATAATAATATAACACTTGATAGAAGAATCATAATTAAAGAGGAATAAGGGAGGAGTGTTGTATTACCGGTAAAATATGATTCGTATAAAATGGGTATACCTGCAAGTGTTTTTAGTATGTACGCTAATAATAATATTATATAGTATTGTCGCATTATATAATATATCTTACAAAAAAAAAATGGAACGATTGTAGTTTAATATAATATGTATGATAACACAAACAGGTGTTGCTTTTGTTGACTCATACACAATGGCCAATTCTCACAACCCCCCAAACCGGGAGATTTTATAATTAAGACTTGTTTTTAACATTATTCTTCATATACAGATCATATAAAATGGGATTTCTGTATCCTAATTGTTTTAAAAAATAATAATTATGCCGAGATAAATCTAATTTATATTTATTTAATATATTAAATATAAATAAATCTCTTGCAAATATAATCATAAATTTCATAAATTTACGATGTTGTTTTTTATGTAATAACTGATAATAAAACGCAAACTTTTCATAATTTTCTGTTTGAATTGTATGTATGAAATCTTTATTATTAAATTTTATTTTCAAATATATATGACAGTCATTAAACTTTATGTTTGAAAAATAACTATATTTATCTTTATTTTCTAAATAAGAATAAATATTTAAATGAATATTTGGAAATGATCTAAAAAAAATCATTTTGTTATGTTCCATATATTAACTCTTGGATTATTTTTATATATTATGTGATTACGTTTAATATCATCCAATGAATGTCTGTATGTTCCTGTATCGGTACATTGTTTGTATGAACCATTTAATCTTGGGCAGTTGTTTTCAACTTCTAAATGTTTTTTTAAAGTATCTGATTTAGTTGCGTTAAAATTAACTCCGTGTTTAATTACAACTATATTTATTGTAAAGATTAATACAACTATTAATAATACGATTAGAAACAATGTTATTTTCATATATTTTTAACAAATATATTATTTAAAAAAATAAGCACTATTAATAGTATTATGAAAGTTCAGAAACGTAATAATGAATTGGAAGAAGTATCATTTGATAAAATTAAAAATCGG
>Ga0302131_1001787_pt1 | contig 11539 bp, 7 predicted proteins | sample CB9_20m_MG_FD_203105 | JGI IMG/M metagenome (GOLD analysis project Ga0302131, IMG submission 203105) | Marine microbial communities from Western Arctic Ocean, Canada - CB9_20m | ecosystem: Environmental > Aquatic > Marine > Oceanic | place: Canada: Western Arctic Ocean | collected 2017-09-19
TATGCGCACCGACACGGTGTTCGTTGATGACTGGGCTGCATCCGGGGCATGCTTACATTCGCGCCAATAGTCCGGGCTATCCCAATGGACAAACGCCTTTACCCGAAAATACTGAGACTGTGGCGAAGCTGTTGAAGCGAGCTGGCTACACGACGGCGGTCATCGGCAAGTGGGGTTTGGGCGGCGTACTCGAAGATGTACCGAATCCAGTGCTCAATAGCGGTCACCCAAATAAGCAAGGCTTTGATCATTTCTTCGGCTACTTGGATCAGCGAAAGGCGCATAATTATTATCCCGACCATCTTTGGAGAAACAACGAGTTTGTGAAGCTGAATAATCCAGGCGGGGCATGGGGCAAAGGAAATCAAGATTATAGTCATGATTTGATGACGGAAGAGGCCGTAAACTGGATCACAGCGAATCGAGATCAACCCATGTTCTTGTATTTGGCTTATTGTATCCCGCATACACATTGGCAGGTGCCAGAACTCGGCGAGTATGCAGAGAAGGATTGGCCAGAGGAACGTTTCAAAGTTCAAGCAGCAATGGTGTCGCGTATGGATCGCGATATCGGTCGTATCAAGCGCTTGCTTGAAAAGCTGGGAATTGAAGAGGATACATTGCTTATCTTTAATTCGGACAACGGTGCACATGGGCAAGGCGGCACTCGCGAATTCTTCGACACGACGGGTGGGCTTAAGGGTAAGAAGCGACTAATGACTGAGGGGGGCGTGCGCTCTCCAATGTTGGCTTATTGGCCAGGCAAGGTGCCAGCGGGTGCTCATTCGGAGCACATTTCAGCTTTTTGGGATTTCCTCCCGACCATGGCTGAGTTAACTGGCGAGCCAATTAATGGTCGGACTGATGGCCTCTCGATGCTGCCCACCTTGAGGGGTGAGTTTGAACAACAGAAACAGCATCGTTATCTGTATTGGGAACTTTACGAAGGGCGCGCCAATTGTGGGGTGCGTATGGGTAAGTGGAAAGGACTCGTGCTGGATCGGCGCAAAGGCATGGAGATTGAATTGTATGATCTGGAGGCGGATGAAGCCGAGGAGAGGAACGTCGCTCACCAGTATCCCGAAGTGGTGGATCAGATCAGAAAGGCCATGCTGGAGGCCCACGAACCGAGCGTATTTTGGGATAAAAATAACAAGCCGCTTTATAACGCACAGGCGGCATGCGATTTCAATGCCGTCACCTATGTGCCAAGGTTAAAGAAAAAGAAGGTAAATTAGAGGACTCGTACTGTAGGAAAAGTTGCTTTAATATTTTTCTAAAGACTCAGATTCCACATGCGCTTTAGGGCGATTCGATATTTAGACCGATCATTTGAATAACAAGTAAATGCGACTGATCATCTCACTCCTAATAGGATTTTGCCTAGCTCTCGAAGGCCGCGAACCTCCAATTGGTATGTGGGTATGGGGGCAAATACATTTAGAGTCAGAGGAGGCACGTGGCGAATTATTTGATTTTTGTGAACGCGAAGAGATCACTCACATTGACCAGCACGTCAGTATTAAAAAGGGCATATTACTGAATGCGGAGGCTCTCCGTAATTTCATAATTAAGGCAGCTGAACGCGGTATCACCGTGAATGCATTACGCGGAGATAAGGCAATGTTCTTTGCAAGTAATCATGAGCTTACAATGGCCGCGGTGAAGACCATTGTGGCATTCAATGAGACACTGCCTGATGGCAAAAAATTACTGGGTATCAAGTTTGATGTTGAGCCCTATGGCTCCCAGGAATGGAAAGCAGGTGGCGATCAACGCAGTCAAGTAATGCGGGACTATTTGAGCTATCTGAATCAAGTAAATGCGTATCTTTCGATGGCAGCGCCCGGAATGGAATTGGCTGTAGATGTCCCGTTTTGGTGGGATAAGACTGAGTTTCAAATCGTGTTCGATGGGCAAAAAAAACTTTTTGTGGAGCACGTCCAAGATCGAGTCGACTGGCTAGGTATCATGTCATACCGGCGAGATCCGAGTGAGACAGCCAAGTTGGTTGCTACAGAGTTGAACTATGCCTCTAAGCTTGGATATTTACGTTCGGTAGCCCCGTCGATGGAAACGGGTAACATTACAGGCAAGGAGGCATACATCAGTTTTGGCGGCGTACCTGTGCATCAGTTTAGATCTTCACTGAGCAGCCTGCGTAATACTTATGCAAATAATCCTTATGTCCGCTGCATCATGCTCCATCATTATGATAGCCTGCGCGTGTACCTTGAAGAGACTGAATATTAGTAGTTTGTATAACTGAGTTAATTGCTAGCAAGCTGAGGCAGAATAGAACACATACTAAAGAATGCGCCTATTGGCTTGCTTTGTGTGTTTGAAATTCAGGCCAGCTAAGTGTGCCATCTCCATTCGCATCAGCTTGAGGATACTTTTTGAAATATGTATTCTTCCAAGATCCTGCGCCACTTTTGCCAGGATTTTTCTTAATATTCACTGTCTGGATGGCCTCTTCATGATATGGCAGCTGGTCAAATATGGCTTTCTTGTATTGCGCTTTCAGCGCATTAAATTCTGGATTATCGGCTAGGTTATTCCACTCGTGAGGATCATTGGTATGATCGTAGAGTTCCTCCTGACCATTGTTGTAGATGATGTAGCGATAACGCTCAGTACGATAGGCCCAATGTTGCTTGGCTGGGATATTGTTATTCTTTGGCCCCGCGAAGCGCATTGTGAGCGCGCCGTCGGGCCCATCCCAGTTGCTTGATCTTGGATCGGTGAGGAGCGGGCGCATGCTGAAGCCATCGAGTGGTGCGCCTTGCGCATTTTTACGCGTATCGCCTTGTAAGTTGCAGAGGTCAATGAGTGTTGGATAGACATCGATCAAAGAGACTGGTTGATGCGTCGTCTCGCCAGCTTGGCTGATGCCAGGCGCACGAATAATCATGGGGATACGAGTGCTGTCTTCCCATAGTGTATTTTTAAATAAATAGCCCTTTTGCCCCATGTCCCAGCCGTGGTCACTGGTCACGATGATGATCGTGTTGTCGGCGAGACCGTTTTTTTCAACTGCATCAATCACGGTGCCGACGCAGTCATCCACGGCGGCAACGCCTGCGAGATAGGCACGCAGGAATGCTTTTATGCCTTGCTCGGAGCTGCCATAGGATTCCTCAAGGAGTTTGTAGTAGCGGTAGCCTTTGTCATCCCCGCTTCCATCAGATGAGTCTGCACTTTTTAGATAAGTGTCATCAAGGTCGTTTGGTATGCTTGCAGGAAGTAAGAGCTCATCTACGGGGAAGCGGTCGAAATACTCTTGAGGCACATGAATTGGTGTATGCGGTCGGACAAATCCTACTGCGAGAAAAAGTGGCTGGGAAGATGTATTCTCAGCAAATCTTTTCAGAGTTTTAGCTGCCCATTCAGCGTTCAGCTCGTCGGGAGTCAGATCACGTGAGTCGTGGTTGCCGAAGTCGAGAACTTGCTCTTTACCCCAACCGTATTTCCAGCCTGCTCCTGCGGGTTGTCCTTCATGATCCATGCGTAGGGGACCAAATGAGCCGTCGATCGCGCCAATGTTCGAAAAAGGGGCAGGCACCCATGGGTTGGCATTGCGTTTTTGGCCGTCGAACCAATAAGGCCCATAGTCAGTCTTGCTTTTGTATTCACTCCAGTCAGCGGGTCGGTGGTCATGTTCATTCTTTCCCGTTCCGGCGACATGGTAGCCATTCTCTTTGAAGAATTCCATAATCGTCTTGGAGTTCTTTAGCACGGGGTTATCAAACCACTTAGCCCAGAATAGATTGTTGGAAGTATGGGGATAGATCCCTGTGTAGATACTTGCACGCGATGGGGCGCATACGGGATTATTGCTGTAGGCATGCTGAAAGGTCACTGCGGACTCCGCAAAGCCACACATGCGCGGTGTGAGCGCCTGAGGATGTCCCCCATAAACGGAGCCGAAGTCATTAAGGTCATCGCAGATAATGAAGACAACGTTGGGACGTGTTGGATCGCTACTGGCTGCGTGTGTTTGTCCTAGCGTTGCGATGAATAGAAACAGAATGAGTAATGTATTTTTTAACATAAAAAAGGCATGGCCATATTCATGACTTAGGAGATGGCTTCGAGTCGGCCTCTAATAGTAGTGTGCACTGATTTGGTGACTGTTTGGAATGATTTATTATTTCATCATCATTTCCCACCTGGACAGATCCCATTTCATTGGCGCTGGAAATGCCGCGGATTCCTTTTTCCAGATGGCCTTGAGCTGCGCTGTTTTTTCGGGGAGTTGATGGATGAGGTTAGTCTGCTCCATGGGGTCGTTGATGTAGTCATAGATTTCAAATGACTCTGGTAGGCCTTCGGTGGCATCTTTGTAGAGGTCTGGCATGATCGGACCGACATAGCGAAGGATGTAGCGATTGTCGACTACGATGTAGCCTGCGGGTGCTTTTTCGCGTGATTCATTGTGGGTGAAGAAGGAGCTCGCTCCATGGAATCCCCAGACGCGGGCATGAATCCCGCCGACGGCAAAGTGATCACGTACGGGCTCACTCGAACCGGTAGTGATTTGCGGCAAGAGTGATTTTCCGTCGATATCGGAAGGAACCTTGCCACCTGCAGCAGCGATCACAGTTGGAATAATATCCATAGTAGATACGAGCTGATTTAATTGCTGTGGCTCTTGAATGCCTCTTGGCCAGTGAAAGAAGAGTGGCACACGAAAGCCGCCGAGTAGGAGCATGCCCTTATGCCCGCGGTAGGGGGCATTACCAGGGAGGCAGGAAAGGCTACCAACGGAGCCACCGTTGTCAGAAGTGAAAACGACGATGGTATTATCTGCTGCTCCGCGCGCTTCTAGATAATCGAGCAAGCGTTGCACGTTTTGATCGACTGCGTAAACGTGAGCGTAAAAGTTGTCGAGTATTTCCGCGCCAGAGTCGAATGGCCGCTGGTAATCCTCGGGTGCCTTGGGTTTGAGGGGCGAATGCACTGTGTGATAATGCAGCTGCACATAAAAGGGCTTCGCTGCGTCGAGGCTTTGTTCGATGAAGTTCAGAGCCTCGTCGGTAAAGACATCGGTATTGTAATCTTTGATCAGCCCAGCGTGGTCGAAATTCCTCCAAATGTTGGTCGCATTGTAGAAAGGAGACTCCCACTGGTTATAGCCGAAGTAGTAGTCGAAGCCGTTGTTGAGGGGGTGATCTTTGAGTGCGACTGATCCTTCGAAGCCTTCTGCTTTGAGTTTTTTGGATACCGATTGATGATCCTTGTTATTATAGTAGGTGGCATTCCAGCTGTCATCTACTTTGACGGCTTCAGGGTCTTCTACGCCCGCTGCTTTCAGATAGTTGGGGACCATCTCGTAGTTGCGTGAGCCCACGTGCCACTTCCCGATATGTGCGGTGGAATAACCTAGGGCATGTAATTGTTCGGCGAGATGCGAATTTGGTTTGAGGCCATGCGCTTCGGTGTCGATGTTTCGGTAGACGCCCCATCGGTTTTGTAGCACGCCAGTGGCGATGCTGAGCCGTGCTGGAGCACATAAATTGCTTGAAGCATAAGCATTATCGAACCGAGCACCTTCATCGGCAAGACGACTCAGAGTGGGGCTGGCTTTACGGACGGCTTCAAAGGCTTGCTCTGGAGTATATTCTCCGCGCTGGGCAACGTGTTCTAAGAGTGCAGGGTCGAGATCATCAATAGTTAGGCCTTTGGCGTAAGTTTCGAGCTGAGAATAGCCGAAGTCGTCAAGCATGACGAAGATCACATTTGGCTGACTTGCGTAAAGCGCGGCACCGCTAGTGACGAGCAGTGAGCAAAGCTGTAAGTATCGTTTCATGTTGTGGTAAATTGGGTTCGGTAAGAGAGGTATGCGAAGGGTCATCCTTGAGTTTGAAGAGAGGCTGATTATGCCTCGTGCCTTGCGAGCTATACGGTGCCCCTGCGTGACTCGAGTTCGCTTCGGATTTCCGCCATGCGGTCTTTGGTCAGCGGATAAATCGCATTGAGTACCATGGCTACAAGTAGGCAAAGGATAGGAAGACCAATTAGCAAGAGGCGCATCTTTAGGAGTGTGCCTTCGGGTTGGTTTCCACCGAGGTCTTGGCTAAAATGAGTCCATGCCAATAAAATACCAGAAATTCCAAATGCGAGCGAACTGCCCGCCTTCATTATCCAACCGCTAACGGCACTAAATAAGCCTTCACGTCGTTGACCATTTGTGAATTCGTCGTAGTCACAATAGTCGCCTAACATGGATAAGAAAATTGCCCAAAATATAGTGTAGGCAGGAGCAAAGAAGAAGGGGTCGAGGAAGATTAGCTGTGGAATGTCACTATTGTAAGTGAACCAACGTGCCGCGCTGCCAAAGAGTGCCGCGATTAAAGAGAGAAAGATCAATTTACGCTTCTCAACACTGATTAAGAATTTAGAGATCACAAAGAGCATGACGAACCCGAGCACTTGCATGATGTTCTGCATGATCGCAAAGTAACTGGAGCCACTGAGTTTGTCGCCTTCCCACACGTAGTAGATATTAACGTAGAGGCCGAATGTTGCGACAAGTAATATGCTACAGAGTAGGCCCAGTCCGACACCATGCAAAATGAGAAATTGCCGGTCCTTGACGAACGATTTGAAGCTACTGATCAGCTTTACGCGTTCTTGATTGGCGGCCACTTTGTTGTAACGCTCTTTAGGGAATTTTGCGCAGATGATGCCTGAAATTAGGATCAAAATACTGGATATCGCAGATAAGATACGAATGCCAGTTACTGGGTCGGAGAAGAGTTCACTCTGAGTGAGTGGGAAGATCCACGGCAGAATCAACATGAAGATCTTATTGAAAAAAGCAGAGTAAATGCGGATCGTCGTGCGCTCCTCATAGCCGGGAGTCATTTCTGTGGCGAGGGCACGGTAGGGTACTGAGTAGATCGTATAAGAGGTGAAGAAAATAATCGAGAAGCAGAATAGGTAAATGGTCTTCGATTGTTCTGTCCAATCAGGAGAAGCGAACCAGATCATAGGATAGGTAATCGCCATGAGAATGGAGCCAATGAGCAGGAAGGGCTTCCTGCGTCCGAACTTACTTTTGCAGTTGTCGGAGATATAGCCCATGATGGGGTCGGTAATCGCATCCCAGAGGCGCAAAAGCATCAACACAGTGCCGATGAGTGCGGGACTCATCCCCAAGATCATGTTATACACTGGCGTGGCGATATCATTCACCCCGTTTTCTCCGTATCGGTTGGTGAATTCACCTGTTCCGAACGCGAGCTTTTCTTTGAAAGAAACAGCTGCATCTTTCGGTTGATTTGTTGAGGCTGTATCTGATTTGGGTTCCATTGTGATCTTTAGGGTGAGGAAGTGGTAAGGCTATCGAGCCGTGCTAGTGACTGTTTCTGACCGCATTGCCTTGGAGGTCTTTTGTGCGTGTAAGGTGTCAGAGTATCGCAATAGATTACTAAGTAGCAATTGCGCGACTGGATCGTATGCCACTTTTCGTCGAAGGATCAGTGTGCTAAGGATTACTTTGCCTTCTCCATGTGCTTTGATTGCTATGTCAGTGCCATGCCAGAGGTCTTCGCCGCCGAGATAAGTGCGCTTTTTTACTTTGGTTTGGATGTCCTCTGGACGGAACCAGGTAATGGTCTGGGCGGGTGCTTCGTCAGCTTCGAGTTCGTAGAAGCTTTCGGCTGGAGCGACTTCGTGATAGGGTTCATCCATCATACAGTTACTCGGTAGACCATCAAAAATCGGGTGTTGCTTTGCGACGTGCATACTCGATTCCCAGAATGAGAAAGAGGGGCGTGCGAGTAGCTTGAAAGGAAAGATGCCTGACTTTAGTAGTTGATTGCTTTCGATCGCGGGTGCTCTGCTGCCCTCGTATTCTTCAAGCATGCGGGGTGAGTCATGCTCTGCAGGCGCTTCAAGGAAGAGTGCATTGGCGGTGCCGCATTGAACACAATGCATCGCAGTCTCGATAGCCGCCAAGTCTGATTTAGACGAGACATCTTCTGGCACGACTAGGAAGGTGGTTGCTTGATCGTCTTGCGTCCAATCAGAAAGTGCTGTGTAGGCTAATCCTGATTGATCCAGCGACGGTGTAATGTCGCCATCTGGATCGTAGACCACTAAATTCGAATCCATACTCGTAAATGTTTTCGGCGTAACAAAGAGCTCAATAGTATTTTTGCGTTCGACCTCGCCCTGGCAATTGTAGGCGCGTATTGAAATAGTATTGAATCCTGTTTCGAGCAGTTCGCTCGGCATGTAGGCGCGGGATTGTTGGAAATTACTTTCTTCAGACCAATTGAGGTCGTTTAGTTTGTATACGACTTCGCCTTTGGAGAGTTCGATCTGTGCAGGTAGTCGTCCATTCTGTCCACGTAGCACGATGTCGAATTTGACGGAATCCCCTACGTGTAGGTTACGACGTTCCGGAAAGCATAAAATAGATGGCATTTTGTTTGCCTCGGCAATCGCATGATAAACCAATTTGGGGCGTTGCCAGTGGTCAATGAGTCCCGCACCTAGAATCCAGTCGCCATCAGTAAATGCATGTATGCAGTATCCGGATACGTTTTTGTTCGATAGGAGTGCTTCGAGCTGGCGAAGGTTGCCGCGGGCTTGCACTGCTTGCGAAGCACGGCAGAAACTATCGACATCGTCATAGATGTTACCGAACTCACAGGCAGCCATGCTTTGTTTGAGTCCTTTGAGTATTTTATGGTGGTGGCGGTAGGCAGGTAATTTTTCGTTACCGTGTTCGCTAAACAGTAAGCAGTTCTGCTCAATTTCAGGTAATCCTCCAAATCCAAACTCGGAAACGAACAGACCAGCCCCAGCTTTGATCTCAGTGTTGCCTTCATTAGTGTCTGTCTTGCCTAGGTCTTGATACAGTTTCCAATGTTTATCAGATACGGGTGCACGCACATAGCTATGTAGTTCGCTGAGAGTTTCACGCTGTGTGGAGTTCGGTAGGTAGAAATGTGCCCCGTCGGCCCAACCACCCGATTCGTCGAGAATTAAGCGAGTAGGGTCTAGTTCGCGTGCGACCATTGACATCTTCGGAATTAACTCTGCAATTTCCTTGCGTGTTACCTCGTTAAACATTTCCCACCAAATGATGGAGGCATGATTGCGATCACGCAGCACAAGTTGGCGAATTTCGTTTTCAATACGAGCGGGCATTTCGGGAGTGATGCTCGGCCAACAGCTCATGCATTCGACCGCAGGAGATGCGATGACGAGTAGACCGGCGGCGTCGGCTTCTTCTAGAATCATCGGAGGCACTGGGCGTCGCCATGGTCGTAAAAGGTTGAGCCCCGCGTCTTGAGCGAGTTTAATTTCTCGACGGACTTCATCGCGCGATTCGGGGTAGGATTGGTGCTTTGCATACACGCCTTCCCAGAAGCCTCCACGGAGGTAGATGCGCTCGCCGTTAAGGCAGAAGCGCTCGTTCTCGTAGGTGAACTCGCGCAAGCCTATACGCTCGATGGATTCGGTGATCACCACACCATTGAGCGAGACGCGTGCATGTGCAGTGTAAAGGTGGGGCGACTCGCAGCTCCACAGTTTCGCATGTGGAAGTACGATGGTGTGGTCGAGCTTTGTGTCGCCTGGTCGCAGCTGAAAGGGTTGCTCGCTCTGGTAAACGGTATTGCCGTTGTTATCGAGCACGTCGATTTTTAATATGCCTGCCTGTGCGGTTGTTTCATTGCAGCGTAACTCGAGCTCGAGCTCGAAGGCGGAGTCTTTGATTTTTGGTTTGTAGAAAGTGCGTGTGAACCAAGCGGATTGATTAAATTCGAGTGTGGCAGATTGCCAAATCCCCGCGGTGAGCCCGCCGCGCCAGTGTGGCATATCATTGGGTCCAAGGTCATCAACGTGAATGTCTTTAGTGATGATCGGACTAACAATGCGCACAGTCACCTGGTTAGATGCGCCATAATTAAGGAAATCCTGGATCTCAAAATCGAATGGCGTGTAGCCGCCGTCGTTCGAACCGACTGCCTTACCGTTGATCCAAATGCCTGTACGGTAGTTGGATGCTTGGAATGCGATGCGGCAAATTTGACCTGCCTTATCGGCATCGATATCGACTTGCGTGCTATACCACGCGACACCTTCGTAGTCTTGTTCGAGCTCTTCCCAACAGCTTGGAACATCGATATCTACGCTACCTGTTTCGAGTGTTTGTGTATCCGAGTGCCAATCTTCGCTCACCCCGACATTTTTAGGGTCGAGTCTGAATTTCCAGGAGCGGTTGAGGCTAAGTGTGTCCATAAAAAGGAGAGTATCCGATTTGAAAAACATTAAGATAGCAAATGTGACCCGTAATATCGGTTTCGAAAGCGCTTAAAATGTTCGTTAAGCCGTATTTAGCCATTAATCTATTTTAAAACGAACAAACATCAACCGATGAGTGACCTTCGGGGGGTGTATCCCCATGTATCTGTTCCAATAGCGAATCCAATTCTTTTACTTTTTGTATATTTTTGGCTGCGACATTGTCGCGCTGACCAATATCAATATCCATATCATATAGTTGTGGCTTTAAATCGTTGCCAGTTTCGATTCCTTTGTCGGCAAACAGTTGTGGCCCCTCGTGTGGCGGGATATATGCCCATTTCCCTTGGCGAAGGACTGTTTTTGAACCAATGCCCTCAGTGACTAAGTTGTCGCGCCCGATGGAATCATTCCCAAGTAATACCTCAGCCATATTTTGGCTGTCAGCGGATTCCTGAACTGGGAATTTTGCACCAGCTAACTGAGCAAAACTGTTGAGGAAGTCGGCATGGCTAAATAGAGCTGAGTTTTCAGTGCCAGCTTGGACGCGTCCTGGCGCGCGTAGTATCATCGGCACTCTCGAACCGCCATCAAACATACTATACTTGCCGCCACGCAGTGGGCCAGTCGGCTTGTGTGAGCCACACTTTTCGCGAGCGTTGTCATCATAGCCGTCATCTAGCACTGGGCCGTTATCACTGGAGAAGACCACGATGGTGTCTTCGTCCAGTCCTTGTGCTTTAAGGTGTGCGAGTATTTCGCCCACGCACCAATCAAGTTCGGCAATCACATCACCGCGTGGCCCTTTGCCAGTGGTCCCTTCAAAACGTGGGTTCGGGATGCGTGGCACGTGGGGTTGGTGGAGTGCATAATAAAGAAAGAAAGCTTGCTCCTTGTTTTCGGTGACGAATTTTTTTGCGCGCTCAAGGAATACTTCAGACATAGTTTCGTCGTCCCAAGTCGCGGACTTTCCGCCCCGACAGAAACCGATACGCCCAACACCATTGACGATTGTATCGTAGTGTTGCTGATCGCTGTGCTTCATGGTCAGTAGTTCGGGATTGGTTTTACCCGTCGGCACTTCGGGGAATGGATTATCGCCGCCGTAAACTACTGAGATCGGGTCATTTGGGTTGAGGTTTTCAACTTTGCGGCCATCAACAAATACGCAAGGGACACGATCGTTTGTCGCCGCCATAACATAGGACTGATCAAAGCCTACATCGAGTGGGCAAGGGCTGATCTTTCCGTTCCAGTCAATGGTGCCATCACCGAG
>Ga0302131_1001791_pt1 | contig 11518 bp, 10 predicted proteins | sample CB9_20m_MG_FD_203105 | JGI IMG/M metagenome (GOLD analysis project Ga0302131, IMG submission 203105) | Marine microbial communities from Western Arctic Ocean, Canada - CB9_20m | ecosystem: Environmental > Aquatic > Marine > Oceanic | place: Canada: Western Arctic Ocean | collected 2017-09-19
GGCTGCAGATCTTTAATCTCGCAGAAGCCCATGCTATCCAGCACGACACTCTCCGAGGCAACCGCATATTCAAGGCCTGCCTCAGTTTCACGCTGACCGTAACAGAGTGGTCGAATGCCATAGATATCGCGAAAGGCAAACATGCCGTGGTTAGCAACCACCCCGACTACGGCGTAAGCACCGCGGACGCGCAAATGAACATTCTTTACCGCATCAAAAATATCTTCGCTCGAGGGTTCGAGCTTGCGGCGCAGCTGCAGTTCGTGGGCAAAGACATTGAGCAATACTTCAGAATCGGAATCTGTATTCAGGTGGCGTAGATCGGAGCGAAAGATATGGTTGCGCAATTCATCGGCGTTGGTCAGATTGCCGTTGTGGGCAATACAGATACCATAGGGCGAGTTAACATAAAACGGCTGCGCCAGAGCTGGACCAGAGCTGCCGGCCGTCGGATAACGAACATGGCCGATGCCAACGTTACCCACCAGTCGTGCCATATGCTCATTGAGGAAGACATCTCGCGCCAGGCCGACGCCTTTGCAAACATGAAGTTCACCATCGTTGTCGGTGACAATACCAGCGGCATCCTGACCGCGATGCTGCAAGACAGTCAACGCATCATAGAGCCTTACATTAACATCTGAAGTTCCAGAAATTCCAACAACACCGCACATTCGTTATACCCAACCTAGTAGTAGATCTTTAATCGCCGCCGCCGTCTCTCTGCCCCAGACTTCAAAACTCTGGAACACAGGTATCAGCGCCGACGCTTGCCACCAGGGGTCTTGGTCAACCGGCAATGCGCTGGGCAGTATGACCACCAGCGCAAGAACAATTAACAACCCCCGAAACACACCAAAAACCAGTCCGAGCATCCTGTCGGTTCCGCTCAATCCCGTCGAGCTGACTAATTTACCCAATAAAAAATTGACCATACTGCCAAGCAGTAAGGTCCCTACAAACAGACCGCCGAAGGCAACTAACTGCCTAATCGATGGCTGATCAATCATATTCACCAACAGCGCTGACGCCGGCTGTTTAAAATTTACAGCCACCGCAAAGGCGACCATCCAGATAACCAGCGACATGGCCTCTTTGACAAAACCGCGCACCAGACTGATCAGAGCGGAGAGCCCGACTAGCCCGATTATTATCCAATCTACAGTGGCCACTTCCATGGGCTAACCTCGCATCAGGGAACGTACTGCAACACAATCGCATCAGTTGCAAAGTTGCTATCAATTTTTACCTTCTCGGCTATAGCTCTGCGCTTGTCCGCTTTGGGACCCACATAGACGCGATAGAAGGTGGTGCTTTCAACAATCGCCGTCTTTACAAAGGCCTTAAAGCCACTCTTGCGCAGGCGCTGCATCAGCCCTTCGGCCTTTTCTCGGGCTTCAAAACTGCCCGCTTGTAACACCCAGGCACGCGGTAGGTCATTGGCGTTAAGGCCGTAAAAGCCTTCACTGACATCGACACTGGGCTTTGACTTGGCAATATTAAACAGGCTATCGATAGCGCCTAATTTGGCTTCGCCCTCTGGGCGCTGAGCCTTGGCAACTTCAATGGGTTCAATTTCTGGCGCTGCAGGCAAGCGAGTCTGGCGGTCAATTTTTAGTGGATCGGCGAAATCAAAGACGATTGGCAAAACGATCAAACCCAGCGCGCCAAGAACCAGGGCACCGATTATTCGTTGCTGTAACCCATTACTCATTGAATACACCCATCAGACTCACGCTGCATATTAAGTACGGCTGAGACGGTATGAAAAGATCCGAACACTACGATCACGTCGTCTTCATCGACTTCTGTAAGGGCATTTTTAAATGCCTCTTCAACCGACTCGAACAAACTACTTTTAAGGCCCGCATTGTATAACACTTCATGCAGGGTTTGAGCTTTAGTCGCCCTGTCACTGGCGCTTATTTCGGCCACCCGCCATTCAGCAAAAATAGTACTCAGGGGCTCAACTATACCCGGCCAATCCTTGTCATTAAGCACCGAGGCAACCGCCAGATAACGTCCCTTAATCGCTGGCAGCGCTGCAGCCAGTGCAATGGCTGCAGCTGGATTGTGGGCGACATCGAGAATCACCGGACAGTCATTGATCACCAGATGCTGCTGTCGGCCAGTCAAGGCCAGCCCCTCCAATGCAGCAATCACTTTATCTGCGTTCAAACTCAAACCCGCGCAGCTCAGGGCCTGCAGTGCCGCCGCTTTATTGCTCGGTATTAATCCTGATACCGGCAAGCCTTCAAAAGACTTAGATCCAGCACCAGCTAGACTAAGACGAAAGCGATCAGGAACTAAATTAAGATCTAGAGTTAGGTCTAGCTTAAAATCTCTATCGATCACAAAGGGCTGCGCACCAGTGGCGGCGATCATGCGATCGAACCCCTCAGGACCATCGGCTTCGGCTATCACTAGGGGTCTCGAGGGCCGCGCTATCCCGAGCTTTTCCACGGCGATTAACGCTCTGGTGTCACCCAGCCAAGCTTGGTGATCTAGGGCAATACTGGTGACTACGGCAACATCCGCATCAATAATATTAATCGCATCTAGGCGCCCGCCCAGGCCCACTTCCAATAGCATCAGATCGAGGTCGGCATCCACGAAGACCACTAGAGCGGCAAGGGTGCCAAATTCGAAATAGGTTAAAGAGATATCACCTCGGGCCGCTTCGATCTCATCGAAAGCACGGACAATAGTCTCATCATCAACTGGCTGTCCCTGAACAGAAATGCGTTCGTTGTAATGGAGAAAATGTGGTGAGGTAAACAGCCCAATGCGGTGACCATGAGCTAGAGCAACCGCCTGCATACTGGCCAGGCAGGAGCCTTTGCCATTGGTGCCGGCGACAGTAATCGCTGTGGGTAGGGAGATGGCGTTGCCCTGCTGGCGACGCTGTTGCTGAATAGCCGACCAGACCGCGGCAACGCGCTCTAGTCCTAAATCGATTTCGGCCGGGTGCCGCGCTTCTAGCAGAGTCAACCACTCCGCTAGGCTGCGATCAGGCATCGACTGGTTCTGGCAGATGCATAAATTTGGAGAGCATGCTCGCTAGACGATCGCGCATCTGGTGACGGGCTACAATCATATCGATCTGACCCTTCTCTAAGAGAAACTCACTGCGCTGAAAGCCCTTAGGCAATTTTTGACGAATAGTCTGTTCAATAATATTGGGGCCGGCAAAACCTGCTCGAGCGCCGGGTTCGGCAATATTGATATCGCCCAACATGGCCAGACTGGCCGAAACACCACCATAGACCGGATCGGTCATTACTGAAATGTAGGGTACGCCGGCGATTCGCATACGCTCGAGGATGGCGCTGGTTTTGGCCATCTGCATCAGCGAGATTAAGGCCTCCTGCATACGTGCTCCGCCAGTAGCTGAAAAACACACCAGCGGTTTGTTTTCCGCCAGGGCCAGTTTTGCCGCGCGGGTAAACTTCTCCCCGACGGCGTAACCCATGGAACCACCGTGGAAGGCGAACTCAAAGGCCACTGCCACTACAGGTATACCTTTGACGCTGCCACTCATGGCAACCAGCGCATCTTTTTCACCGGTCTTTTTCTGTGCGTCAGTCAGGCGATCTTTGTATTTTTTAACATCGCGAAACTTGAGACGATCTATGGGTTCAACCTCTGGGGCCACTTCGGTACGGCCATCGGTGTCGAGAAAAATATCTAAGCGTCGGCGAGCGCCAATACGCATATGGTGTTCACATTTGGGACAGATATCGAGATTGCGTTCTAACTCTGGGCGATAGAGCGGCGAAGCACATTTGGGACACTTCTTCCAAAGCCCCTCGGGAACTGAATTTGAGCGCTCATTTGCTGTGCCCGAGGGTCCCTTAGGTCGAATTCGCTTCAGCCAGTTCATCTATATCCCTTTCGCTAAAATCAATAAGTACTAATATTACTAGGCGTGAATCTTACTTGGAGCAAGTTATCCGCTCCTTCGTATGCTACAGCCCTGTATCAGGCCGGAAGTTTAACACGACAGATTGGCCGAGCTAAATAGTGCATTGGGTTATTTTTCCTCAGCTGACGGCTTTTGCCCGCTGAATAAAGTCCCGCACCTTAAGCGGATCTTTTATCCCCGGCGCCGACTCGACTCCGCCACTGACATCAACCATGTCTGGAGCCACAGCGGCCACAGACTGGGCGACATTATCTGGCGTTAAACCACCCGCCAGTATTAGATTAAAGTTGCGCTCACGTGGCAGTCTTGCCCAGTCAAAGCTTTCGCCGGTGCCGCCATACTGGCCTGGATGCCAGGCATCAAACAATAAGCTGTGAGCTGGCTTGTGAGCTTTTGCTTCTTTGGCAATATTGAGATCATCACGCATACGCAGCGCGCGAATATAGGGAAAACCAAATTGCTGGCAGAACTCAGCACTCTCGTCGCCGTGAAACTGTAGCAGATCAGGGTTTACGTCGGCGATCACCTGCTTTACAAATTCTTTATCCGCATTCACCAAGAGCACCACACAGAGAACATCCGAGGCAATCACTGCACGAATGGCGATAGCCTGTCGCAAATCCACATACCGCGAGCTCTTGCGGTAGATCACCAAACCCAAGGCATCGGCACCAGCCTGCTGCACCATAAGTGCCTGCTCTGGCGTAGTGATACCACAAATTTTTACCTGGACCGACATGCTTTCACCTGTGAAATATATTCAATAAATTACTTTAATAAAACTGCTTAACTATTTGTATTGCATTGCTTTAATAATTTTTAAGGCAAACCAAAGCTAAATATTTAAAAACAATGGACCCTTTGGCATCAAGGGAATAACAGGGTGATTGGGATAACCCACATTAACCAAGTAGAGACCCTTTGGCGACGCTGTCGCAGCACTTTTGGTGCGATCACGGCCTTTAATCAACTGCCCTATCCAACCTGGATCGCGACGGCCGAAACCTATCTCCATCAACGAGCCAATAATATTGCGCACCATATGCAGCACAAAGGCATTGGCAGTAACCTCAAAAACGATTAATTCACCTGCCTGAATAATCTTGGCGCTGGTGATATTACGATTCGGCGACAGGGACTGGCACCCTGCTCCGCGGAATGCGGAAAAGTCCTGTTCGCCAAGCAAATACTGACAGGCCTCTTGCATAGCCGCTGTATTTAAAGGATTGCGCACCCAGGTAATGCCCTGAGAGAGTATTGCGGGTCGCGCGGGAGCCGCATGGATAACATAGCGATAGGTGCGCGAAGTGGCGCTAAAGCGCGCATGGAAGCTCTCAGTGACCTCATCGGCCCAGAGTAACGCGATGCTATCTGGCAGCTGACTGTTGGACCCTTTAACCCAATTGCGCCCTGTGCGCAGCGCCGGAGTATCGAAGTGAACCACCTGATAGCTGGCATGCACGGCTGTGTCGGTGCGCCCTGCGCAGCTGACCACTATATTGGAGTTTGCCACTGAGCTCAGTGCGCGCTCCAGTTCCTGCTGTACCGAAGGGCTGTGCTTTTGTTTTTGGAAACCACAAAAAGCACTGCCGTCGTATGAAACGACGGCAGCATAGCGTTTAACGCCGGAGGGAAGGCTCTTTCCCTGGGGAATTTTGCTGTTGAGGCTGTATACCCAATCTAATTCTGTCATGGCCGAAATTATACACAATGCAGGGTTTGTTAGCCCAGTTAAGCTTTAACTCGCGGCCTTTTATTTCAGGCTATCGAGCAGCGCTTGGGCCTTGGCTTTACCCTCGTCATCGCCCTCGCTAATCAGCTCTTCGAGGATTTCTTTAGCACCCTCCGGATCACCCATTTCGATATAGGTCTTGGCCAGGTCCAGCTTAATATCTGCTGAATCGAGACTGTTGATATCATCTAAGGCGCTGAATGCATCGTCTTCGCTTTTATCTTCGCCTGTGGACTCTGCAGCAAAGTCGGCCAGCATTTCATCCAAGTCTTCGCCACCAGGCAACTGCAGTTCTGCCGAGTCGTCTGGGGCTTTTTTGGACTCCTCAGGTAAATCATCAAGCTCAATATCAAAGTCCTGGATATCCAGTGAATTTATATCCAGATCCTGTAATTGAAGCGCCTCGATATCAAGGTCGGAGAAACCCAGATCTTTAAGCTCTGGGTGCTGGGTATCGGTGCTTTCTAGCCTGAGCTCGTCTAAATCAATTTCGACAGGCTTAGGGCTTTCTGCCAGCTCAGAGCTTTTTATGGGCTCAGAGCTTTTTATGGGCTCAGGGCTGTCTGTTTGCTCAGGGCTGTCTACTGGCTTAAGGCTTTCTAACGGCTTGGGGCTATCTATATCTTCAAACTCGAGATCTTCCATATCGTCAAGATCAAGATCTTCCATATCATCAAGCTCAAGACCATCTATATCGCCCAGCTCAAGACCTTCTGTATCTTCAAACTCAAGACCTTCTATATCGTCAAGCTCAAGGCTGCTGAGCTCAGAGCCACTCTCTAGATCAGCAGTATCCTCTTCCAATGCGGTTTTAGCTCCGCCCTGTGGGCCAGCAATAATCGCTGCCATTTCGATGGCGACGCTATCGTCTGTCAGCAGGATTTCCTCATAGAGTGCGCTCAGTTCGTCTTTGCGGCCCTCACGGAAAAGAATCTCCATCAACTTCAAGCGCGACGCGGCATCTGCCGGATCCTGAGCTCGGGCGTCTTCGAGCACTTGGATCGCCTGGGGCGTATTTCCAAGGGAGAGATACACCTCTGCCTCAGCTACAGCCTCAACCATCATGTCAAACACGTCTTCGCCAACCGCCTCTTCGATGCCGTCAAAGATATCGGTATCGCTTTCGTCGAAGAGATCATCGTCTGGATCTAGCTCCAGATCGTCAAGCTCGTGCAGCGTTGCCGCAGCAGTGGCTTTGTTCGGCGCGTCACTATCGTAATTTTCGTAACTGGCCAAGGGCAGGTCGCCCAAGGCTTCTTCATCAGGGCGTGCGGATGAGGATCGGCGGAGTATTAAAACCAGCAGCAGTAAAATCAGTGCGATTAGTGCGCCCCAAAAATAGGCGGGGACGGCCAGTAACCTGGCACTGAGATCGCTCTCAGCTTTGGCTGGCACTGTCACGGCACGGTCGAGATCAGCCTGCTTTTGCGCCTGTTCGACCAGCTCAGCCATGGTGGCGACCTGTGCTTCCAACAGCGCTAGGCGCTGACGCAGCTCACTGTTCTCCAACTGAAATTTATTCACCTCATCATTGGCAACCGCGAGTTCAGAGGACAGCTTCTGAACAGCCTCGCCAGGCAGAGAGCCTGAGGAAGCGCTAGAATTTGAGTCTGATACAGCGTCACTGTCTAGGCTAGCACCGGCTTCTGTAGAATCTTCCGAGGCGGAGACCAACTGCAGCCGGGCATCAGTTTCTTCAGCGGACTGCTCCAAATCAGAACTTAGGCCAGAGCCCTGATCATATTCATCAGCATAAACAATCTCGATATCATCATTAACGGCCGCTGCAGCGTCTTGCTCAGCAGCTGCCACAAGGCCAATTTGCGAGGCCACCATATCGCCAGCTTCTTCTTGAATTTCGTCTAGGGACGGCAGACGCAAGACAGCTCCTTTCATCAAGCGATTAGCATCGCCGTCGGAAAACGCATTGGCATTCTGCTGATAGAGGGAATCCATGGTTTGCAGCACCGTGGCGCCTCTAGGACGCAGGCGCTGAGCAACATTCCACAATGTGTCGCCGACAATCACCTGATGCTGATCACCAGACAATTCAGCGCGGTTGTTTGATGCGCGATTAACGGTTCCAGCTCTTGCTGCAGTTGATTGAGCTGTCGATTGAGCTGTCGATTGAGCTCTCGAATTAGAGGCCGAATTAGAGGCCGAATTAGAGGCCGAATTAGAGGCCGACGGCGGCGTAACTTCCATAGCGGCTGACTGGTCTTCACGATAAATAGGCAGGTCCAGCAACAGCGTATAGGAACGCATTACCCGCCCTTCAGGCCACTGCAATTGCACAAGAAAATCTAGATAGGGTTCGACAACAGGTTGATCGGTAACAATTTTGATAACGCGCTGATTGGCACTGTCTCGGCCGATCGAAAACTGCAGACGATTGAGAAAGAAGTCTCGACTCACCCCCGCCCGTTCAAAAGCCTCAGCCGATGCCAGTGACACCAGCACCTGATTATCTTGAAGACCGGTGGAGTTGATAATTTGTATACTGGCTGCGAGGGGCTCATTCAGAGACGAAGTCACCGTAATTTCACCCAGACCCACCGCGTAGGCAGAGGGCATTGCTGCCAGTGCAGATAGAGCTAATACACTGGCTACAAAGACCATTTTAAACCGAGCAAGCAGATTACCGATAAGCTGTGTTTTAGGTTTTCGAATCAAATTGTGCATAGACTTTTGAATATAGTTTTGCATAAAAAGCGCCGACCACTTCCTGTTTGTCATAAAAATGTCCTATTAAAGGCCTCTTAAACAAAGCCTTGTATTAAGAGCCTTGCATTAAGAGCTTTACAATAATTGTTTCGCGGCTAACCTGCAATCTCTCAAGATGTTAACCATCCTCAAGTCTTAGCACATTATTCACCAATTGATCTCGCAGATTAGCCTTTCTTTAGTCCTCAATCAGAATTCTAAGCATCCGACGCAAGGGCTCAGCGGCTCCCCACAGAAGCTGATCACCCACAGTAAAGGCTGAAAGATACTGCTCACCCATATTCATTTTGCGCAAACGCCCTACCGGAACATCCAAACCACCAGTTACAGCAGCTGGTGTTAAATACTTAACTGAAGACTCTTTATCGTTGGCAATAACCTTAGCCCATTGATTACCTTCAGCTAACATAGACTCGATTTCATCCAGTGGTACATCCTGAGTCAGCTTAATGGTAAGGGCCTGACTGTGGCAGCGCATAGAACCAATGCGCACGCAGAGACCGTCCAATGGAATAGGATTGCCTTCGCGATTGAGAATCTTGTTAGTCTCCGCCTGATTCTTCCACTCTTCACGGCTCTGACCGTTTTCAAGCTGGGAATCAATGTAAGGCAGCAAGCTACCAGCCAATGGATAGCCCCAGTTATCCACAGGGAAACTATCGGATCGCAATGTATCAGTCACCTGACGATCTATTTCTAAAATAGCCGAACCAGGGTTAGCCAGCGCATCAGACACAGAGCCTTTAATCACCCCCATCTGATTGATCAGCTCACGCATATTCTGCGCACCGGCACCAGAGGCCGCCTGATAGGTCATGGAACTCGCCCATTCCACCAGATTGGCATTAAACAGACCGCCAAGACTCATGAGCATCAAGCTGACAGTGCAATTGCCGCCAATATAATCCTTAACGCCATTAGCCAGACCCTCTTTAACCACAGACATATTGACCGGATCCAGCACAATAATTGAACTATCATCCATACGCAGCGCCGAGGCCGCATCAATCCAATAGCCATCCCATCCCGCTTTACGCAGCTGCGGGTAGACTTCTTTGGTGTAGTCTCCCCCCTGACAGGTAACAATAATATCCATCTGCTGCAGGGCTTCGATATCAAAGGCACTTTGCAGCAACGGTATTTCCACACCCACGTCGGGGCCTGCTTGGCCTGCCTGAGACGTAGTGAAGAAAATTGGCTCTACATGGGCGAAGTCATTCTCTTCACGCATTCTCTCCATCAGCACAGATCCAACCATGCCACGCCAACCGATAAATCCTGTTTTTTTCATTGTTCTAAATCCTGTTGTAAATTCTTGGTTAAATTCTTTTGTTAACAAACCATCTTGTCATCCTGAGCGCAGCCGAAGGATCTCCCTCAGCTCACTCGGTGTAAGAAAACCGCAGTACACCCTGGAGATCTCTCCACTCACTTCGTTCGGTCGACATGACAGTAATGGTGCATTCGGTCGACATGACAGTAATGGTGCATTCGGTCGACATGACAGTAATGGTTCGGTCGGCCGACATGACAGAAGTGGTGCATTCGGTCGAGTCCACATTAGTACAGTTCACTCCCTTACCTGTCATCCTGAGCGCCTTACTTGTCATCCTGAACGCCTTACCTGTCATCCTGAGCGCCTTACTTGTCATCCTGAGCGCCTTACTTGTCATCCTGAGCGCCTTACTTATCATCCTGAGCGCCTTACTTGTCATCCTGAACGCCTTACTTGTCATCCTGAGCGCCTTACTTGTCATCCTGAGCGAAGTCGAAGGATCTCCCTCCAGCCCACTCCCAAACAGATACCAGCCTACGCTGGCATGACGGTCAAGGACTCGCATGGCATGGTATTACAGTCAAAAACTCGGATGACGTTCAAAGCCTGACATCACAATCTAAAGCGCCGCCACCACCGCATCACCCATCTCAACAGTACCAACTCGCGTCATACCATCAGTATAAATATCACCAGTCCGTAACCCCTGATCCAACACAGCACTAACAGCAGCCTCAATCGCATCCGCCGCCTCAACCGCATCCAACGAATAACGCAACATCATCGCCACAGACAAAATCGTCGCCAGTGGATTAGCCACACCCTGCCCCGCAATATCCGGAGCAGAACCATGACAGGGCTCATACATACCACCCCCATCCTTATCCAACGAAGCAGAAGGCAACATACCAATAGACCCAGTCAACATCGCCGCCGTATCCGACAAAATATCGCCAAACATATTACCCGTCACCACCACATCAAACTGCTTAGGCTCTTTCACCAACTGCATAGCCGCATTATCAACATACATATGGCTCAGTTCCACCTCAGGGTAGTCTGCCGCCATGGCCGTGATAACCTCACGCCAAAGAATAGTCGCTTCCAAGACATTAGACTTATCCACAGAACAGAGACGCTTACCGCGCACCATCGCCGCCTCAAAGGCCATACGACCAATACGACGAATCTCAGACTCATTGTATTTATACGTGTTGTAACCCTCGCGCTCACCATTCTCCAAAACGCGAATACCGCGAGGCTCACCAAAGTAGATGCCCCCCACCAACTCACGGACAATCAAAATATCCAAACCCGAGACAAACTCAGGCTTCAGCGAAGAGGCATGGGCCAACTGCGGATACATAATCGCCGGACGCAAATTACCAAACAGACATAGTTCAGAACGAATGGTCAACAAACCCTTCTCAGGACGCAGATGACGTTCAACATCATCCCACTGAGGACCACCCACAGCACCCAACAAAATCGCATCAGAGGCACGGGCCTTATCCAAAGTCTCCTTCGGGCATGGCTCACCCACAGCATCCAATGCCGCGCCACCCAAATGAGCGTAATCCAGCTCTATACCCAAACCAAATTTCTCATTAACCGTCTCAAGCACTTTTACCGCTTCAGTAATAATCTCCGGGCCAATATTGTCCCCAGGTAACACCAATACTTTCTTCATACTATTAGTCATTATTTAATAGCTCCAAATACCCAAGGATGCTGAGCCGCACGCTCAGTCTCATACTGTTTAATCGCATCGGCTTCTTTTAAGGTCAGACCAATCTCGTCCAAACCGTTTAACAGACACTCCTTACGAAACTCATCCAACTCAAATCTAAACACATGGCCA
>Ga0302131_1001794_pt1 | contig 11512 bp, 6 predicted proteins | sample CB9_20m_MG_FD_203105 | JGI IMG/M metagenome (GOLD analysis project Ga0302131, IMG submission 203105) | Marine microbial communities from Western Arctic Ocean, Canada - CB9_20m | ecosystem: Environmental > Aquatic > Marine > Oceanic | place: Canada: Western Arctic Ocean | collected 2017-09-19
TGACCAATAAACCCAGTGGCGCCGGTAAGAAGTATTTTAGGCCTGACTTGGTTCATCGCTGAAGTGTCCACTGTATTTCTTGGCTTAGTTCCTAGTTTAAGTACAGGCTCAGTTCTTGGGTTAGCTCTTGGGTTAGATCCTGGCTTATGTGTGAACTTAATACTCCGCTATAGTTACGATCTTAACCAGCGCCAACCGTGGCTGTTAAAGAAGCGAATACCAGAGCGCACAAACATAAAAATATGATTGAGGCCTTTTCTCGCAGCATTACCACCGCCGTGTATTATCTGCATCGAAGGAACATAGGCTATTTTGCCTTGCCCGGCCATTCTTAGCGACAGATCGAAGTCTTCAAAATAAAGGAAGTAGCGTTTATCAAACCCATTGATTGCATCAAGCGCACTGGTGCGGCACAGCATAAAACAGCCGCTTATGATAGAAACTACTGGCTCGGCTGACTTCTCTAACTTGTTGCAGGCGAGCTCACGCATTTCATAACTGGCGAGTCGCTTCGCAAACGGCTTTTGCAGCCAAGCGGGGCAAAAACCCCTGACAAACAGAGTTAAGACGCAGGGGTAGCGCTTGCAGAGATACTGCCTTTCCCCGTTCTCTTGAAAGGCCATGGGCGTCGCCATGACGGTAGCGTCGTGTTTTGCAAGATAAGTGATCCCCTCAGCCAAACATTGCTTATCGAGGCAGATATCCGGGTTCAACATCAAATGGTAATCCGACTTTACATTGGCTAATACAAGATTGTGGGCGCTGCCGTAGCCGATGTTCCCGTGGCCGCTAACTAGCTTTAACTCTACCTGTTGTTCCTGCATCTGCACTTTTAAGTCATCAAAGGTTGCCAAAGTAATCGCTGCCGCCTCTAACTTGGTAATTCCTTGGCTATTGTTGTTTGATTTGTTTATTTCTAAGAGGGCTCTTTTTAAGGGCACCCCCTCCAAGGAATTCCCTTCTAAGAAACTCATTTCTGTATTATCAATTAGCCACACAATTATCGGCTGGGTTCTCACCCCTTTTTTGAGCTGACTAACCGCTTCAAGCAAAGACGTAATAAGCCGCCTCAGTTCAAAGGAGTCTGAGCGGTAGCAAACGATCGCGATTGAAAGTGAAATAGGGGGGGTATTAACCATAGCTTAAGTTTACAGGCTGCTAGGGATTGTTCAACTGAGTGACAACGGCGCCTTCCTTAAGACGTTAATATCGGACACATAAAAACGTCAATTTGGCCTGTCAGCAGCTTGAATCTCTGAATTCAATTAATCTTATTTCGACTAACCCTATTTTGCCAGTAGATAGGTTTGCGGCTTGCGCTGCGCCTACTGTTCAACCAGCCGGTCACCAAAAGGGGTAGAAACCACGCGCATACCAGAGGGGACATCCGCAGGGTTTATCCGACGTGGCGTAAAACGGCCACTCCTGGCGTCGCCAGCGCTATCACGGTCGGGGTTTGAGTCAGCGGCCCGGCCGGTGCGCAAAGCCTCAAACGGATTGCCAACTGCCGCGCCGGAGCCCGAAGTCTCTGGGTTTGAATTTAAACTTCCCCCAACAGCATTCGATATAGGCTCGGTTCTTGCTAGCGCCTGAGCGTTCACCAGTTCTAACAACGCCGTGTTAGAGGCATTGGAACAGCTCACCCCTTTTTGCTTATGCTCTACGCAGAGAATGTTTGACGGATAAAGCACTGACAGCGTGCCTGCGCCCACCTCAAAAGCCGAGAAGCTCTCATACCCTGCAATCTGGGTCGTGCTTTCAAGCTCTGTCGATACACGAACTATTTCACCGCTTTGATGACGCAATATCGCCGAGCGCCTGTCTCCGATTCGGCTTGTACCGACCAAGGTGAATATAGGCTCTGACATGGTTGCACGCGACTCTCTATTCGGCCGGTTGGGCGTGTTCGAAGGGCTTTCAGCGACTTCGATGTTCTCAAATAGTGAAAGCTCACCTTGGCCTGCAATCCTGGGACTGCTGTTTTGAGCAAAAACACTGACTGCTGCAAAAAAGAAAATCACAGCACCTGAGAAAATAGTTTTATTAATCATTACCAATTAGTCGCTCACTTAGCAGATTTAGTTTCATAGACATCCAAAAAGCGTCAAATTTGTTCTGCTTAGTGACGGCCTCTGTTATGGTGATTGCTGTTGCTGTTGCTGTTGCTGTTGCTGTTGCTGTTGCTGTCAATAAGTTTGCCTTGAACACCGCTACAATGGAACGGTTAACGGTGCGCATTCACAACTACGGTTACTTAGCACCTCATAACGGTTAGTACCACCACGTAATAATCTATAGGGCTTGATACTAAGCGCAGAAAGACTAGTCCGCGTCAATTCCCGCTAAAGGGTTTCTGATGCCAAAAATACAGAAGCCACAGACATATCAAAGCGGATCCGAAGTTGCTGGTATCGAGATTCTAGTCACAGACTGACGGTAAACGGTGGTCGAGAAGCTTTTCATAGCGCCAAATTCTGTCCCGATCCATGGGTACTGCAATACGAAGCTCCAGTAAAAAGATGCTGCGAAACCCTGTTTCAAGCTCCTCGACACTAATTAATCAATCGCTTTTCACTTTTAGCCAACACAATTAATAACTTTGCTTATCAATGGTATCCACGCTTTAAACCGCATTTAAAAGGCGCATTGGACGGCGGTTTTATATCCGCTGTAAAATTGAATATCTGACCTGCGTCCTTGGCTGAAATTTTTTAGATTCTATACTGGCTTTGTTGCTCTCATATTTTCCTAATAAGTAGGTTTTATATCGAAAGCCAAAGTGACCCTGTTTTCTTGAGACTCGAAAGGCACCGTCTTATGAAAAATGGAAGAAGGAAATAAAACAATATCGCCCTTTTCAATATTGTATTCTTTACTTGGATAGAATTTTGACCCGTTGGGGTAATTTGCTCCGTCCAAATCAAAAATGATGTTTCCTTGACGAGACCCTAAAGGTTTTTTAAGTTTCAGATATAAACTGCCACTTAACCAACCTAATTTATGCATATGAGAATTCAAACTGCCACCATGTTTCAGTTCTATAATCCACCCGTATAAACTTGTGTGATCAGGCCATTTTTTAATAAAACCTTCACTGGAACCTGAATACTGAGCTCTATATTTTTCTATTCTATTTATTATAATATTTTTAATTATCTGCACACTAGGGTCTTCGGATAGAAAAATATTTCCAGCTGACTGCTCGCCATTATTAAGCAATACCTGAGACACAGCATCTAAACTATTTTTAACTTTCAATATCCTTTCGATTAAGTCGTCATTAAAACCCTCTTTGAGGGTCAGTTTAGAATGATGTATAAATTTAAATGAATCCTTACAAAATAAATTTTTGTCAGGCTTGTCATATTTGATTGATGCATGTGTTTGAACTGCTGCTAGAAGCGGGTTTAACTCTCCTGCCTCTATTACCTCTTTCTCTGCTTCATAGAATGTAAGCTTATCTTTCGACCGGTAGATAAGCTCTAATCTAAGCGCACTACTCAAGGTTTTATCACTTCGACCGTAATGCTTAATAGCTTGTTCTATATAAGCGGTACCCTTTGTTCTATAAATTTCTGCTATTCTGAAGTTGATGTCTGATAATTGGTCAAGGGTTAGCTTCTCGTCTTTCTCTAAAATAATTTCATATATATTTAAAGCATCACCAAGTTTTGACTTTTTTACATAAATGTCAGCTAACCCAATAGAAACATTATAATTTTTTTCATCAATCTGGAGACATTTTTTAAAACATTCTTCTGCCTTATCCAATTTCCCGGTTTCATTAAAAATATTACCCAGGTTGCCTAAAAACAAGCTGTTGAGTGGGTTTTTTACTAACAATTCCTCATAAATATTTTGAGCTAAAACCTGATTGCCAAGTTTCTTGTGTGCCAAGGCCAGTATATTATAGACCGTGGCACTATTAAGTTCTTTAGAGAGTTTAACCGCTTCTGTTACAACAACTTTCATATCGCCCTGATGAAAGAGACTAGTTAGATCACCTATTTTTTTTTCCCTATTGTCATCTGGTGGCTTCATTTTCAGCATTCTCACGAAGATTATTATAACTGTGCGTTATTGCGCGACAGACCGTCATTATATTCCTAGTATATCGTGCACTAATCTGGCTACCTATCTTTAAATTGCTTTTAGATTATACGTTGATGTCTCAAATTATTTCTTTAGAAAATGCCAAATAAAATTCTGAAAATCAAAGATGGGTAACTCCTTAGACGCATTAGTGATAAGGATCACCGCCCCTCGGGTAGCGTTCAGATTTTTACGCAATAGGTCGACGGCGTCTAATTTGGCGAGGCACAAGGTTCAATAGGTTAACAGCCTTAGTAAAACTTCATCTATTTCATATTCCATAACCTGATCTGTGCATTTAATATAACGGTAAACGCTGCCTTAAATTTGACGTTGATTATCATGATTCTAGTGCCACAAACCACCGAAGTCAGATTTTTTTACTGCTCAAAGTTCTAACCTAATATTTTATCAATTAGTATATTTTACATTTGGAATTTGGCGGGAACGGTGGGGAGGGAGGTGGATAAGTGGATAGACTCTTAGCAAACTAATTTGTGCACTAAAATAGATATTTCTGCAGCCTTTAAAAACCAAGCAATGCAAACGTTAGTCTCATAATGACGTTATTATTTGAAACATGCCGCTATTACTCAGATTCATTGTGCCTAATGATTGGGGAGCAACTGTCACTGGATTGACTATGCCACTGCCGTCATTTTCTCTAACCTTAGAATAAGCGACGCCTCATTTGGAATATAGGTTAAACCTGTTTTGAACGCCTTTTTTTAAAGTTGAGAGTAAAGCCTCCAAATTGTCAGTGACAAGTAAGCCCTACTTTCTGTACTGTCCTTCTTATTATTAACCTGCACTTGGCGTCTGCCTTACTCATCGTCCTTGCCTATTAGGTCTAGCAACAGCTATCGCTGATAGGCTTACTATGGACCTAACCGATGATTTTGGCGTTGAGCAAATCACGTGCAACGAGAGAAGTATTAATCGAGAGATAGACTCTCACCGTCTTGGAAGGAATCAGACACTCCCGATCATTGTCGAGCTGTTGTTGTTGAAGTGCGAGAAATTGATAGCGACGATAGAACTGTCTTAATTGCGGCATGGTGAAAAACTGAGCATAGCATGGGTAAAAGCACCCGTTTCTCGTAGTGCGGCAAACTCGGTGGCATTTAAAGGGTTCAATTTGGCCTCATTAAAACGATAAAGTCTCTCAATTGAAGTGACGCTTTTTTCTTCGTCTTTTTGTACATTTAATGGTACCTTTTCAATAATACCAGCTTCGGTCAAGGTCGAACAGGTCGCCTGAGTGACCGCTGTATCTTGGCTGCAACGAACCAAAAACTCGACAGCTGTGGTAGCGATTCTTCTTTGTCACCATCGCCTTTGAACAACCTCGGCGCGTCGGTGTTATCTGTAGAACTGCCTTGATCTATGCAGACTATTTTTTCGTCGCCTTCTTCTTGATTATCGGTCAAGATAAATGCATGCCAGCTCAATGAAGCAGGAATATAGCTGCTTATCCAACGCTCTTTAAGGTCAACGTAAACATTCAGGTATTTCCCTAGGGGCCTACGAGAGTAATCGGTTGAAAGTCATCCCCTAATTTAACGAACCCGATAGGGAAATGATGAACCACCGCATTAATTCCCGCTGCAAAGACCTCCACTACCGGAGCGTTTGCAATATTGGCAAAGTCTTGACGTGGCATCCAGCGGTATTCTGCGTGCCAGTGGGGGAAATGGCGACCCATGAGGTCATTGGGATATTCCTATCGGAGAATAGAATTAATTAATTAATTAATCAGATTTTACCATGACAAAAACTCCTTGCTGACTGCCATCATTAAAAATGCAAACCCCCTATTCAGCATAATTCTCGCTAATTGGGGATTGTAGTCATACAAATTGATGGCAGGTCCTTAAATCTGAAAGCATTGTTTAGATTAAGTCGAAATTCAACGAGCCCTCATCCTCAAAGAGACTACTTGCACTCTTATTCGATTCTACTCTGGCAGCCTGCAAACTTATCAGTTCTGCACGTTTTACAAGACCTTTAAGCTGATTCATCGAGAACAGCTGTGCATATGCCAACGGCAAGGCACTAGTTGATCGCAATTCTGCAAGCCCTGTTCTGCTCAGTGAGTTCAAGGCAGTTTCATTTATTCGATAAAGCCATTCAATAGTAACCTCCTCTTCGTCAACTCCGGCGCTGATCTTTAAGGGCCATGGCTCAATAATTCCTGCGCCTGCCACGCTGTTGCAGGCTCTCTGAGTGAGGTCGCGATTATGATCGCATGAATTTAGGAAATCCAAGACGCCCGTTATTGATGAGTCTAACTCACCATCTTCTTGAAATAGTGGAGTATCCTCACTGTCTTCTGATAAATAGCCTTCATCAATACAAAGCACCTTTTCTTCAGCCTCGCTGCTGGTTATAAGCCTAAAAGGATAGGCGCGCAACGCAGCCGGAACCACCTCACACACCCATTTATTATCAGGCCCGGCAAAATAATTTCGATCGCCCCCAAACCCCAATACAGCGACGAGATGGTATTGGTCCTCTCTCTTGATGAATCCTAATACGTAGTGAGGCAAAACACTGCTAAGCTCCGCAAGTAATACTTCAACAACTTGGTGGTCAGCGGCAAACTCGTAACCTTGACGCCGTCTCCAATTGGTCTGGTTATGTTCACTGCGAGAAATTACTTTCCATGAGGTCATATAGGCTTTCCCTTAGGTATACATTTTGGATTTGAGTATTGTAGCATTTGAAAGCCAAACAATTAGGCTTAGTAAAAGCCATAACCAACATTAATTGGCTTGGTGTCCAAACAAGCATCCCCGTAAACAAAACTTAAGTAATGCGTGGTCCCAACTAATCTTTGCACCATTAAACATAAGGATTTTGATTATGATCCGCTGGACATGTGTATAACTGCGTAAAATAAGCTAAGGCTACTTTTGCATTTGCTTCATATAAGAATCATAAAACTGAGTCGCTTAATTCCGTATGCCTAAAAGTAAATAAACACACAAATCAATATCGATTAACATCAACCGTCCCTAATTCTCGTATAAAAAAAACCCCAATTCATTTCTGAATCAGGGCTTCTCACTCTTTAGTATCTTAAATCAGATACTTAGGCTACTTGCCTTGCGGTGTTCACCTTTTTTGTGAATCAAACCTAGGCTTCTAAGCTATAGTAATTACAGCATTAGTTATCTCGGCATCAGTAATCGCAATAACACCAACAACGATTATTGACTCATCGTTTGTAGCGGCATCTGCGTTATTGACGACTAACATCACAGCGTTTGCACCGGTGGCAGTTGACGTAAAGGTATTAGCAGTAGAATTATAAACACCTTTGAACTGACCAACAGCAATTGTGGCTGAGATGGGCGTCAAATTAGCTCCATCAGCCGCCGTTGTAAACGTATCATAGTTAGCGTCCGTAGCTAGCGCAGCCGTTAGGTCTATTACATCGCCTGAGGCAACATTAATAACATCTAAAGTAGCAGTAGATGATACCGTCGCAGCCGTTGTGGCATAAATGCCAGAATCCCCATTAACGTGTAAAATCGTGTCAGCAGCAGCACCACCAGTAATAATGTCAGCTCCAGCATTACCATTGATAATGTTAATAAGTGTCGCTGAACCCGTGATTGTGTCAGCTGTCGCAGTACCATTAAGCGTAAGCGTTGTTGCTGCAATACCTGCAGTCGCAATACCTGTCGCTCCAGTGTAACCAGTAGCAACTGCTATCGCCGTTCCAACAAGGCCAGAGACGTTAAGCACACCTGCAGTAGCCAACGTGATAGTAGCTAATCCGCCAGCCGCAATCGTGTTGATAGTACCAACACCACCAGCAAACTGTCCTGGAGCAACGGTCAATACACCACCACTCGTTATCACGAACTGCTCAATACCAAGTCCAGACAAAGCGCCTTGACCGGCGTTGAGCGTTGCAGTATTACCCGCTGTCGTCAATAGCAACGTGTCTGTGCCACCGGCAACAGTGGTTGCAGCCTCAGTGATAGTCGATACACCAAAAGTGGTTGTAACAGCATACGTATCGTTACCAGCACCACCGGTGAATGAACCAGAACCACCAATTTGGATTATGTCGGCACCTTTACCCGTTGTAACCTGGTCCAGAGTTGACCCACTTGTGGTGATATTAGTCAGGCCTGCACCACCTGTGAAGGTAGTTCCTGCAACGCCGCCGTTGCCCATTGTCAAGCTCACAACACCAGCAACACCAGCAGTGTTGATAGTATCGGCACCAGTAACGGTACCTAAGTTAACAGCACCGGTTGCGCTTGATGATGTAACTGTCAACGACTGCGTATTAGGATGTGGTGCTGTAACGCCGAATGTGAAGCCGCCTACAGTAGATGCCGCAGCAACGCCTAGTGTTACTGTTTCGAAACCAACCAGATCGACCGCACCGGTAATACCCGTTGCACGTGCGCCTGTTGTAATAGCGAGCGCATCAGTTGTACCCGTGCCAAGAATAGTTACGTTCAAATCGGTCAAGGCAGAAGCCGCCGCAGGAACGAAATTCGCATTCAATGCACCGGCCAGTCCGTAAGCCGTTGAGTTATTAGCAGCAGCTATAGTTTGAATTTGGTTGTTAGCCGCGTTCAGGCTCAGGTCAATAGTTCGAATACCGGTTGAAATACCTCCGGCGCTGAAATCCATAGCGGTAGCGTTATCAGTAGGAGTAACCGTCACAGCGCCGGTGTAGCCAGTGCCACTTGCATTAAACACTGCAGCATTGAAATCCGCAGTCAGACCGACGATATTGATGTTACCCGTACCCGCGAGGGTCGTTGCAGCTGCATTAAACACGTTTGTAACATCAGCGTTGAGGGTCGTATTAGCATTAACGTTTACTGTCAACGCCGCTATAGCACCTGCAGCGGCGTTAATTGTGACCGTTGGGCTTGTTGCAGCCAGGTTACCCGCTGTACCCACTGTTCCATTAAGGTTCAAAGTCATTGCAGCTAAAGCTGATGGTGTTGTAATAGCTACAGCACCTGTATAACCCGCGCCTAATCCGATCGCAGTGCCAGAAAGCATATTTGTTATACCGGTAACGCCACCAATGCCAGTGAGATTAACTGCTGTTGTTCCAGGCATTACTGTCGTCATTGCAAAGCCGGTGCCGTCAGCAACCAACATGTTAAGGTTAACAGTTTCAATATTAGTTAAAACCGTACCTGTGTCCCAAGCTGCATTAAGAACCTGTGCGTTAAAAACGTCTGCATCACCGACCGTGTTATCGAGTAGTGTTAGACCCGCAGCTGCGGCAGCGGCGGCTGTTGGCAATGAACCCAAAGCAACAGTTACTGTATCGGCAGCAGCAGTAAAGAGCTGGCCATTTGCATTTGCTGTGCTTGTAACTGTGTTCAACGGGCCAGAAACACTAAGCGTCTGACCAGTCCTTACAGTCGCAGCAGTTGCAGCAGTAGAGTTAAGGTATGTAGAGAAGTTAGCTGCAGTCAAAGAATTAGCCGCAACGTCATTCAACGTAGCAACCAACTGCAATTCAGCCGCATCGATGTCAGTTAAGACGCTTGTGCCAGCAGCAGCTGTTTGGTTATCACCTGTGTACTGCCATACTTGTGCAATGTCTCCAACAGCGTAAGTGACTACCAAGAAGCGACTGTTAGCTGCTGTAGTAACACCTGCTTGACCCGTTGTGCCAAAAGCACTGGCTGCACCAGCGGCTGTACCGTCAGTGAATGAGCCGTCCAAAGCAACAACGTTAGTTGCTAGTGCAATTGAGTTAGCCGTTGCCGAGTTAGCTGCAACCGACTGAAAAACAACCGCAGTAACAGCACCCGTGCCGCTAACGCCGGCAAGTGTAGGTGAGGTTGATACCACGCCCGCTGCTGAAGTCAGCAAAGAACCAAAAACACCAGCACCAGGAGTAGCGCCCACTGTGGCTGTGCCCAGGTTGAAAGCCATAACGTCGGTTGCGGCAAAGTTGTTTACTGTATCTGAGTTCGTTCCAGCTGGAGCGAGATCAAAACGAATTGTGTCAACGGCAGCGCCGGCGTTAACCGTGTCGTTGCCTGCACCAGCGGTAATTGTACCAACACCTGCACCAGCGGTAATTGTGTCGTTGCCAGCACCTGTTGATACTGAGCTTGTTCCTGCACCGAGAACCACTGTGTCACGAAGTGCACCGGTGGTTAACGTAAACAGACCAGCATCAGCTGAGGTAGGGGCAGTCGCTGTCACACCAATTAGGTCCGTTGCAGCCGATGCACCAGCAGCAATGGTTAGCGTAAGCGCACCCGTAGCAGCAGACGCATCAACCGTAGTGATGGTAGTGCCACCAACAGGGGTAGCGGTTGCGCCAAGTGTCAACGCTTGTGAACCGGTGATGTTAAGAGTAGTCATACCCGTATTAGTCAGCGTGCTCAACGTGTTCGCAGAAGTTGCTGAGTCAACAGTCAATGTTTCAACACCAGAGGTGACGAATGAAGCACCAGCACCTACGCCATTCAACGTTAAAGTTGCAGAATCGGTAGTGGCAGCAATAGCTGTTGCCGCATAACCAATCGTAGTGGCTGAGTCAGTACCAGTAATCGCTGTATTTACAACATTAGCAAGGTTAGACAAAGTAAGAGTTGCCGCATTAGACGAAGAAACATTGTTCACGTCTGTTAAACCAGTGACACCAGTCATATTTACACTGGCTGGATTTGGTGTTGCGGTTAGGTTAAGAACCTCAACGCCTGTCATAGTTGTTGCGCTCTGAACCGGCCCAGCACCTGTAAGACTTACCGTCAAAGTATCGATTCCGTCGCCAGCAGCAATAACATCACCAACGCCAAAAGTGCCAGCAGCACCGGTTATTAAATCATTACCTGCACTACCCGTAATAGCGTCAGCAGTAGCAGTTAGAGCAAAACTGGTTACAATATTGCTAACAGCGTTGCTAAGAGTTGTCTTAACAGTCTCAATAGTCGCTACATCTTCAGTAACGCCAACAAGCGCTGCAGCAAGATCAGTATCAAGCTCAAGGGTAATTGTGTGATGCGTTGCAACCGCTACTTTATTTTGGAAAAGTACAGCTGATGATCCATAACTAACCTCATCCGTTGCCACAGTCGCTAGGAAATCAGTCGTCGCAACAAGGATTTGTGCTTTTGTTAAGCCAGCGTTCATGTAAGTCACAACCAAGTCCGCAGATAAAGCTTGAACTTCAGCAGTAGCGGCCGGGAGAGCATTGGCAATGTATTCTGCTGCAAATTCTTCGTTTGTAGCAAAAGTTGGGTAAACCGCAGTGAAAGAAGCCTCAGCTACTAACATGTCAGAGATTTCAGCAAGTGTTTTACCTGAATCAGATAACACGATTAATTCGCCAAGCTTTGTAGTTCCCGGGGCACCGCCGGTAGCAAGAACTACCAGATCGATGATACTTTTTCTTGTTGCTGCTGTAGCCATT
>Ga0302131_1001797_pt1 | contig 11506 bp, 1 predicted proteins | sample CB9_20m_MG_FD_203105 | JGI IMG/M metagenome (GOLD analysis project Ga0302131, IMG submission 203105) | Marine microbial communities from Western Arctic Ocean, Canada - CB9_20m | ecosystem: Environmental > Aquatic > Marine > Oceanic | place: Canada: Western Arctic Ocean | collected 2017-09-19
CCCATCGTGCAAAGGCTATTCCAGCGCCCGCCTTACTGCTGGCCGTGCACCCCCAGTCCCAGCCTGTGCGGCGCACTTTGCAAATTTACCGGCTCTCCTGTTTCGTTTGAAGGACGTGAACATGCTACCCGACACCTTCATGGTCGAAATGATAGCCCGTCCGGAGCCAAAGCGCTTCGAGTCCGAGGACTCAGCCCGCGTGGGTGCCGCCTTTAACAAGGTTGTTCACGGCTTCAAGCAGGTCTACGGTACGGTCCACTTCGCAAACCACGACGCTAGCGACTATGGTTCACCCATTGCAAAGGTGCACTGGATCCTCCAGGCATCGGCTATAGGCCACTTGCAAAAGATGAAAAACCGCATGGGTGGCATCCGCAACAAGCCATGTGACAGGCTGCTGCCAGGGGGGCACCCTCGAGTACAACAGACCTACATCGATTACCGAGAGCTGACCGACGCTCCCCCAGTACTCTCCACGGCCAAACCCAGCGACCACGGGTGGCCTAATCACCTGGACGGTGCAATCGGGCACAAAGTCGCTCAGACCCCGCCACTCCCTGCCGCAGACACCGAGCCAGCAATGGGAGAGCTCCCTCGTAAAGGAGTAGTGACCGAGTTCGTCGCAGCTTCGGGCGACACTGAAGCCTATCTTCAAGCCTACGAGGCCAACCACGTGAGCTGGCATATCCATCTCGACGAGGCAAGGTCCTTGGTAATCGACGCAGGACTACCGCTCTCCAATTGGCAATTGAACACCATGTGTCAAAAGGAGTTCTACTCCCAGGCCGTCCGCCGTGACGTCAGCGACTCGCTCGCCCAAGGCGGGGCGAGCAAGAAGAGTCGTCACCTATTTCGCGTCTTGCGTCGCAAGGACCACGAAGGACGAGTGGATGACGGGTCATCCGGTCGCGACCAGATTAAAGGGTCCTATGTGAGCTGCACAGAGTTCCCGCTCACCGCTTTCACTAGCTTTGCGAGTCTACATTCAAGGTACTATGAAAACTCGCGGTTCACCAACAATCTCATACTCGATCCGATGACCGGCAAACCTCGATCGGTTCTTCCTTACGAAGTAGCAAAACTAAAAGGGTGGGACGATCGTTACGCTAACTACATCCAGGACCTCAGCGAGACTGGACCGCAAGGCGAGATAGATGCGTGGCTCATTTTGGCAAATGCGCTCGAGCTTGATGCGTGGCAGCATTTCGTCGACAACCTCGTGTCGTGCATTCGAAGCCACGATGCGGGACTCGAAGAGCAAGCGGCCAGGGCACGAAACGCCTCGAACCGGATGCTCCAGGAACGTATATACGGCAAAAGTTCACTACCTATGGGCGCCCCGTACACCCGAGACAACTTAATCACCGCCCAAAAGGAGGACCCAGCCACAGCATTCCTGAGAGAACTGGTTAACCAGGGCGCCGAGGACGTCGCACCATCGGGGGAGGCCCAGAGGCTGGCAAAAGCCATGTTCATCGTGGACAACTTGCTCGTGTACTCGTCGCTGGTAGACAAGAAATTTGCCACCAGGCAAGACATGCCGCTCAGCGCAGTCGAGGCCAGCATTGTGAAACTCAGCACTCGTTCAGGTGGCCTCCGGGCGGTTATCCCACCACTCTTTCAGCAGGACCTGATTGACCTCGTGCATAAGTCCAACCTACATTTAAAACACGAAAGGATGTTGAGACTCATGTCAAGATCAGTGTTCTGGCCGAATATGGAGCAGGACATCAGAAATAGGATCCGTACTTGTCCGATTTGTCAGTACGCGTTACGTCGACGGGCGTTAAACGCAGGAAACTTCGCGACTACGCAGATTCACACGGAATTCCTCGACCAAATATCTATAGACTACGTGAGCGTGGACCCGTTACTGTCAATAAGCAAGAAGCAATCCGCCGCGCAGTCGTCTTCCCCGCCAAGCCACAGCTTCAAGGGGTTCATGTCAATGATCGACCACAGCTCCAGTTACATGTTCGCCATCCCACTCGAGACGCACACGGCAGCAGACACGGCCAGGGCACTGCTCTCAATTCTGAAGTGTCACGGCATTCCAAAACGCATACTGTCCGACAGAGGGGGCGAGTTTGTCAACCAGGTGTGGGACTATGTACTGGAACTCCTGGGGGGCAAGGTCAAAAGAGTTCTCACTACGCCCTACAGACCGAACACCAACGGCAAGTCAGAGGTATCTCATCGTTGGCTCATGGAGAGAGTTCGATCAGCAGTGTTGGAAACCGGCAACATCCACAACTGGCCCACCCTTCTAGCTGATGCCGTGAGCGTCTACAACAACACTTGCAGTGAGGGAGTTCACACCCCGTACCAAATCGCCTTCGGACGGGACCCACGATCCTTTATCGACGCGATTTCAGAGACGTACACCACGGAACTCACCGGGAAGGACAACGAGACGCTTTACAAGGAGCTTCAGCTGTCAGCTGAATTCTTCCGCACCAAGCATTGCGCTCTCCTGCGCGCAGCAAGAGAAAAGAACCAGGCCCAAGCCAACAAGGGCAGGTACGAGGTGCCGTACAAACCGGGGGACAAGGTCCTCTTGGAAGATGAAAGAGCCCACCCCTCGTCAGAGAGCACTTACGTCGCGCCCAAGCTGCGGTCTCAGATGCATGAAGCAGTCTACACCGTGTTGAAGAAGCTGCCTACTGGGAACTTGGTACTGCGCAGCTTGGCAAGGCGTAATGCTAAGGTCATCGAGCGGCACCCCTCGAAACTGCGCCGGTACCTTCCAATCCTGGATGGGACCCTCAGCCCCACGCGGTTCACGAAGAATCAGGAACTCAACCTGGGTGACTTCTGCCTTATCGAGTTAGAGCCGAAAAAGGATAAGCATGAACCGTTCGTAGCCCGAGTAGTGAACATTGAGGGCGAGTACATCACGTATCACGTATACGATGCTACCAAGCCGGCCGGTCGCAAGTTAGGCTCGGCAGCTCGGGCGCATCGACAGGTGTTCCTCGACGATAAGAATCGGACGTCGTACGGATACCGCGCAAAGGGAGATGTTGCGTATGTGTACCGTGGAGGCGTGGAATGCGTCGTATCTTCCTCGTTCCGACTGGACGCTAAAGGCTACGCTCCACTCGAGGCCTACGAGGAAGCTGAATGCCAATGTGAATTTAAGGATCTCGTCGATTGGCCTCACACGCTGCGGGGCGGGAAGTATCGACCGCACCTCATGACTCCGTTGACACCGTCGAGTGCGCCTGGAGAAGTAATACTCGAGACGCCCTAACGAGGGTCGGCCTTATGCTTACAAAGCGAACTTGCTAGCCCCCCTCCTCCACCCTGGAGTCGAAGGGAACGTGCGGTGACAACACCGCGCGCGCTGGCGAGTGCTGCTCGAGCAAAGATGATCCGTACTCACTTCCGTTGAAGATGCGCGCACTACGCAGCTCGGTCTCTCTCCTCCGCCCCGGAGTCGAAGAGTAACTCGACGTGCACCTGCACGTCGGGCGCCAAGCATGCGTCTACGCCGCGCCAAAGAAAATAAGAAAACCGGTCAACACTCCATGGGGAACAGTTCAGATGCCGTGGGCGTCATCCTTCCGAGGAGGACCCATATGTACCTGCTGGTCAAGCGGCCTCTTAGGTGCTCGAGCCTCACCGGCCGTGAGTGGCGCGAGACGAGGCGAAGAGGTAGATAGCGACGTAGGCGAGAGTTCGTACGCGCGGTGGCGCGTGCGTGGGCGCTCGCCAGTTGTTGTCCTTTCCTTTTTCTTATATAAAACCTACCCCCACTTTTAGCCTCATCCAGCTCCTGAACCAGGAGACCTGGGTACTGGGCTTCGGGGCAGTCTCATCAGCAAAAGTGAGACTGACACAGCTCCCAAATTTGAGGGACATTGGAGCCCGCCTGCAACCGTTCTCAGCAGAATTTTTTTGCGCTGTCCGTGCGTCCGCCCCGAAGCCGCTTTCCTCAGCGTGCGCGCGTGTTCAAGCCAATTTGGCAGGTCGCCGGCAACCTCACGAGGGCCCTCGACACGGCACGGGTACTCCTGTTACCCCTACCGCGCCTGTATTTTTTTTCTTAGCGCAATTGTCACTGCCGCGCATTGCTCGCATTTTCAGACAGCTCTCTTCATACCGCAAGTTGCAGTGCAGCAACAGAGTCTCTCGCCTCGGCCACATACTATCGGCCACGACTCGGAGGCGACGAGCACAACCACCATAGACCTAGGCTGCTCTTTTTAGGAGCAAACCTTCCAAGCCGCACCAGTCCTTCCGCAGGCGCCGTCTTCAAGGACTATGAGCGCCACCAATGATGATGGGGCAATGTCCTCGCCGCCTAGGACGGACTCGGACATCAGCGGTAACGACCCTTCGTTCTCTTTGAATGGTGTGCGTGCCGTGTTTGCTGACAATGGCGTGGTACTGCCCGAGAGCGTGGTGATGGACCAGCCGGCGTTTGATAAACTGCTCCACCGCGTCTACTTAATACCAAGCCTACGCCAGAGCAACGTCGTCGCCGACGGGCAGTCGACGGTTCTCAACGCCCACAAGCTGTGGCAATATATCGCCGAGCTCGGCTTGGAGTCGCAAGCCTCCATCTATTCACCAGTAGCGCCAGGCCTGTACTACCCCGTCGAGGACCTGCGCGCCCTATCTGCTCTCTTTCGGTCCATCTCTGCACACGACGTCTTCGACAAGATCTTGACCAACAGCGACGCCTGGGAGGACGTCGTCGCGGCAGTGAACCTCGTACTCGTAGCTCAAAACCAACCGCTGCCGCAAATGATTGCCGCCGTTTGCACTGTTCTGCGAGTGGTGGGGACACTCACCGTTTCGATGAGGGGAGAGGACGTCGTCGGGTCCGGCGGTCCCGACCACGTCGAGTCCTCGCTCGAACTCCTTACTCTTATTGGAGGCCTCACCAATCCAGGGTGTAGGGATGCACTGAAGAGGGTCAGCCGCTGGTTTGTCCATATAGAGCGTGATGCCATGCAGCCGCTGGAGAAGAGTTTTTTGAGCAAGTCTGCGCACGATTCTATCAGGAAGTTCTTTGCTCCGGCGGCCACGGACGTGTTGCCGGTTTACGGAAACCCTGTCGAATCTATCGCGAAATTTTCAACTCAGGGTTTCAGCCCTGCAGGTCATACTGCAACCACCTCCGTTGAACTTGGTCCCGCAGAACTCTACCCTCCTGGCCGAGGCTTTTCCGCATCCACAGGCGGTCCTTCAATGGTCCAAGACCACCCATCCGGACGCGGACTGGGTCGTTCTAGGCCCCCTGGTCTCCCTTCTCCAGTCGGGAACGCCGGCTCGGACCTGCTACGCTCGTCGGCCCCCGGCGGCGATGCACTCCGAGGCCGCTTCTCACCTGATGGCCCGAGGGATCCTCCGAGTGTACCTCAAACTGCGCGTGGGCTTTTCAATAGCCAGGATGAGAGGTACCAGGACAAGAGCTTGCAGTGGAGGAACGCAGGTGACGGCGGCAACGACGGTCTGGGACAAGCTTCGCAACGCTTCGGTCGCAACGGCGGCCAAATGGAAGCATCCCGTGGCGCAAGCGCTCTCGAGAGTCAGGAGATGCAAAGCATGCGTGAGCATATTGTCGAACTTGAGTCGGCACTCGACGCCCTCGACGACCATGGTGGACGGCCATCAAAGGGCTTAGCGGACGGGTCGGCCGGACGGCTATCTGGCGACGAGAAGGAGTTCGCAGGGGAAAATTACAAACAGCTGAGATTCCTAATCAAAGGCGAGATAAAGCTCAGTACTCAGCTAAAACAGTACATGCCAGATAAGAACTCGCCCAATCCGTTGGGCTTGGACGAGAAGACCTTGACAGCCATCGGCATATTCCAATACTTCGGCGACATGAGTATCGCTAATTTTACGTCGGACGCCGATGGCGGCAAGTTCTCCTCGGCCAAACTGGAAAGCGCCGCGAGTCACAAAAGCGCTCGTTTAAGCGTGTGGCAAGACCTCCTGCAAGCTCTCGTTGCCAAACTGGGAGAGGACGCGGCAAAGTTCGGAAGCCATGCTAACAGGGCCATCAACACGTGCACGGGGGAGATTGGCAAGTCTCAAACCGTCCGGGAGGCAATGACCAAGTACAGCGAGCTGCTGGCGTCTTTGAAAGTTAAAGTCCGAGCAGACCTCCAGGCAATGGGTCCCAAGATTGCTAAACGCATCGAAGACTGCCGAGCGAAGTATGCTCGGAGCAACGACACCACTCTAAAGAATCGACTGGAAAGCATCGTCGAAGCCGGGCTTACGGCTTCGGTCCTCGCTTCCGTCGATAAGAAATATGTCAGCTTGGTCTGGGACAGCAAGCGCGAGCTGGACCTTTTCCTAAGCGCAACTGAAGACCCACATGGGAACCAGTTGCGACGCTTAACGCACAGCGACGCCCTCAGGGCTGGAGAGTACGGCACGACAACGCCAACCATAGCACAAGTATTCGCGGTACTGTCGGTCTTCGAAGAGTCCAGCCCCGAGGTACAAAAAGCGCTTCCCGCACTCGCCGTCGTAGCCGTAGCCCGTGAAGGTCAAGCGCAGTCAGGGCTCTCGCTGGCAGTGCAAAACCTCGAAATGCAGTGCTCGGCTCTGAGTGTCGCCTACTTCGCGGACGAGTCGCACCTCGACCAAGTCGTCGAGCAGTTCTTCGCCCTCGCCGTGCAGGTCCCGGATCTTAAGTATGGTGGTGACAATGGCGCAGTGCAGCAGCTCCGCAAGGAATTGCAGGAGGCCAAAATGTCCTTGGCGCCCTCCACGGACGCCAACGGCAACCTGTACATCGATTGGCCAAACTGCCAGTTCCCACTCTTACGGAAGCTCGCTCACCTTACATGCCACACGTTAGACGCAGGTGTGGAGTTGGCCTGGTACATGAATGGCGAGCCGTTCAAGATCAAAGGCGCCAAGCCCGAGTGCTTCAGCTGTGGCCAGTCTTGCAAAAAGGACGAGTTGCCACAACACCAAAGGGTTTGCTCCAGGTCGTTGTCGCCCTTGGAAAAGACGTTTAAAGCAGCGGAGGTCCGGCTACTCGTGCACATGTACAGGAATCGGAGCTCCCAATCAATTGGCTCCGCCGCTCCCAAGCCTCCTCTAGTCCGTACCCACCACTCCACCGCGCGAGGACAAGGTCATTCCTTTATGGTGTCGCCTGGAGAAGCTGCGGAGGAGGCTGGAGGACAGATTCGCTCGGTAGTACGTGTGTTCGGGCGGGACTTCGCCTCGGAAATCGTTAGTCAGCAGGTCCCTCCCGCTCCCATCTATGGGGCGAGTCCACCGCTCGAGCTTTCCAGCCGCCCGTTGCGCGAGGGTGAATCCAGTGCGGCCTACTACCTCGAATCTGTCGAGGAGTTCTTTTCACTCTTCTCCACGTCTACGGGGAGAGCCTTCTTGTGCAACGCACCTCGAGTCAAGGCTTTGAAGCCGAAGCCCGACCTGTCATTCACCGCTCCAGGCAAATTCATGCGTGACATTAGTTGCGTGCCCGTATATGAGAAGCCTCAGGGTGCTCCGCCGGACCAACAGAATTTCCTCCAACTAGGGTCAAAGGCAGGTCTCAGGGGATCGAACTTTATCACCAACGTTCGCCAGCCACTTATCGGCAGTCACGGGACCCAATCGTCGATGGTAACCCCTGACTACCTCCGTTGCTATGACCAGAAATTGGTATGTCCCTCCAGTGGCAGGATGGTGACCGTGGCTATGGGTATAATAGTATTTCGCAGTTCGAAGAAAGACGGGCAAGGTTTGTGGGTGCAATACTACCAACGTGAACTGCACCCGGACATGTATCAAGCACTCGAGGTCCTTGCCGAGCGTAAGCCGCCAAACAGCGAGTTGAAGCTATTCCGGGAAGCAGCGCGCGCCGGTGAAAGACCCACTCACGTTTACAACCTCGAGACCTTTGCCCTGTCCGACACCTACCATCAATGGACAAGCTTGAGCGGCGACATGCCTTACGACGCGGCTAAAATCGACCTCCTTTTAAGGCTGGTGCAGAACCGCCCGGTCTCGTTAGATGCCGAATTCTCTCCACTGAGGTTGTTGGCGTTAATCTTTTGTCTCGACAATGGCAGCAGGGCAGCGGCGGCCTTCAACATCGCCGGCGAAGACTCGCCCATCCTACGTGAATTGCACCTCGCATCCATCAGGTCCATACTTCAGTCGGCCAGTGCTATCCTATTCTGGGGCGAGGCAACCAGCGAGCGTGATCTGCTCTCGAGCGTGGAGTCTCAAGAGGAGCTAACCATGGTCGACGTCCAACAACTCTACCTCGACGGAGACAACAGGGCACGCGGCTTGATTCAAGTATTCAACGACACACGCTCGAAACCAATTTGCCCTACCGGTAAACCGTCATCGGTCCGCGCGTGTAAAAATGCAGCCGCAATCGCGTTTGCCGCCGCGTGGCTCCCGAGTGTCCAATGCATGCCGTTGGGCAGTCTACTCAATATTGACTCGCCCATTGTTGCGATGTGCATTGGAGACGCTTGGGCCACGATGTTCCTCACCCTTGCATACGTCGCTGAAGCTCCCCTCGACGCCAAGTTGATCAAGGCGACAGATGGGCTAGAGCATGACCTGCGCCGTTGGATTAGCGTGGACACACAATTGATCCCAAAGCTGCAAGCCGCCAACAACCTCCCGCTGGCTGACATATGCTGCACGGGCGGCTCGTCCGGTTCGCAAGCATGCTCTTACGTGGAGGAAGTCGACAGCCACGGCACCGACGAAAGCATATCCTTGGCTGCGACGCGGCAGAATAGCGTAGGGTGGTGCCATCTGTCCGCACAGGCGCCAGAAGGCCTCGTACCTGTCACCGCCGCACTCGATTCTGGCAGTTCCGTCTCCATCGCCCCTGCTGCAGTGTTACAACGGTTGTGTGACGACGTCAGACCATTGCCTGGCAACGTTCAGGGCGCCGGAGGCAAAACGGTGCAGTTCGAGCAAGAAGGAATTCTCCAACTTGTTGATTCACAAGGCAACATAGACAAACTGCCCGTCATTCAGGTTCAAAACTACAATAACACAATCATCATCGGCTCGCCTCACCTGTTCTGCATGAACGCACACATCGACTTTAACTTCGGCAAGGCTTCGCTGAACGATGTCGAAGTACTTCTCGACGGGTCCATCATGGCCCAGTGCACTGCAGCACAGCGCGCCGCCGTAGCGAGCGGATCCCAGAGAGCCGCCACCCCGCTCAAAGGACCTCAAGAGAGATGCGCTGGTGACTCGGATCGCACTGTCGTTCTCGGCAACGCCATAGCGGACACGGGGGCTTGTGCCTCGCTTGTTCTCGCCACTAATGACGATGAGCGGAATCCATCCTTTATACCCAATCGACGAGCCCTCAGCTCTGTCTCAGGCAACTTCATTTCCGAGGGCTCCGTCCTGGCCGAGTGGCCCGTGGGAGGCAAGGTGCTACCGATTCGCGCTCTCTGCGTGCGCAACTTGCCAGTACACATGCTCGTCGGTCGCGATGTGTTTATCGCTTCGGGGGCCACGCTTGATTTCAGGGGGAGGGAAGTTCGTTTTCACAGAGGTCCACTGGCTGGCATAACCGCGCCCATGCAACCTCCGTCCGCTCTGGGTCTTCCGCAGTTGCGCACCGCCAGCGCCTCATGCAACCTCGCGGCGGACGAGGGCAGTGACGACGACTCGTTCCAAGTAGTTGATAAGTTAGAAGCAGAGATTAGCTTGCTTCGCCAACTGCAAGAATACAGCTGCTTGCTCGTCTGGCAGGCGACATACTCCGCGCAATGCACAGGGCTCTCCAGCCACGAGCCGTGCCAAGGGCGCGCGTTTCCGTGGCACCGCAGCAACACCAACGTCGCGGCGGACGCCATCTCCAGATTCGTCCAGTCGGAGGGTCGCGGCTCCCTGCCATTTCTCATGTCCTCGGACGCCACGGAGGACATCGAGTACTTGGGGGAGGCCCAACCTATAGCGCTCTCCGAGCCCAGGGTACATTCAGCGTTGCAGTCCGCTCCGCGCCCGTCCTCCCCAGCAAGGAGCGGCGACGACACTCACAGCTCCTCGCTCGGCTTCGTTATCAACATTTTCAGCGGTACGAAGCAGTTCGACATGGTGGACGAGGCTCTCGCAACGCGGTCGCGGGTACTGGACATGCCGTTACCACTCGAGCCCTCCATGCGAGACTTTGTGTCACCACTCGTAGACCCGTCGCGTGGAATCGACGATACTCTTCAGGGGGGGCGCGGCCAGGTCGTCAATATTCACACGTCAAAAGGCAGGGGAACGCTGGCATTCCTCCTGTCTTCCAACGTGACAGAGCAGATCGAGTACTATGGGCTGGCCGAGAAGGTAGCGCTCCAATCCGTGCTGCAAAAATCTCAGCGAGGGCTCCCGCCAGAGAATCCCACGCACGACGAGCTCCTCACTCGGAAGCACGAGCAATCGGTCGACCAGTCCTTCGCCTGTTGGCAGACGCACCCCTCGACACCCGTAGCCGGCAACGTACCGCCTCGAGCCGAACAGCAGCGCGCACAGCCGGATCTGGCGTTGCATGCCGCGCCAAATACTGAGCCACCCGCTCTATCGGCACCTTCGCCCCTAGAAGGGTCGGTACGCATCACACAACGAGAGGTCTTGAAAGGCGGACGAAACGGCATGTACGTCAGATTGAACATGGACGTGGTCGCAGACGACGCTACCTTTGCTAAGGCCCAAGCCGCACCAGGCCGCGTAGGCTGTTTCAAGCTGCGTTGCAAGGACCCAGCCGTAGCTCTGGCTTTGGAAGAATTCAAACTTCCGAACGTCGACGCGTTCCAGACGGAAGACGCGGAAGTGTGCATCAACTGGTCGCCACTCGTCAGGCAGGAAGACCCCGCCATGAAGAGTGCGGACGCGGCCAAAGGCAAGCGCATCGTATGCCGCATCTCTGTGCCCTTGTTGGTCCGTGCCGGGCAGCGCATCAGAATGCACTCTGGGCTGGAGATGGGACAGTTCACCTTCTTGGCGGAAGGAGACATCACGGCATGTGTGGACCCCCAGTTCGAAGCACGTGCCGGAACGATCGTCGACGAACCAATCGTCGACCAGATTGGGGCAGTCTCCGTCTGCGCCATGGCCGTGATGGAGACAGCTGCCGCCGAGTCCGTGCGTGACCTGGACGACCTCGCTCGCTCCTCAGAGCACTCAGAGCAGGAGGGCGACGACGACGGTGCCACCTTCCATCCCAACACCTTGGAAGAGCTGTCCACCGCCATGCTCGCCTACGAGAACGACAGGTCCCTGCAAGGCGAGGCTGGTGCAAGCGCGTTCGAGCCGCAACCCGCAGGCGCAGTCGGCGCAGCAAGTGCGTCGCCCGACGTGCCCGGTCGCCCCGTGGTAGAGCCCACGCAGGACTTGGAAGAACTCGACGCTCGAGCGGAAGCAGTGCAAGACTCGGACCGCGCCGCTCCCGTATCGGACGACGAGATCAAGGCAACTTGTGCACACATGCCAGACCCCGCGCAGCGAGCCAAGGTGGAACAACTATTACTTCAGTACCGCGCCAACTTCG
>Ga0302131_1001804_pt1 | contig 11498 bp, 9 predicted proteins | sample CB9_20m_MG_FD_203105 | JGI IMG/M metagenome (GOLD analysis project Ga0302131, IMG submission 203105) | Marine microbial communities from Western Arctic Ocean, Canada - CB9_20m | ecosystem: Environmental > Aquatic > Marine > Oceanic | place: Canada: Western Arctic Ocean | collected 2017-09-19
TTACATTTTCGAACCATGAGAACACCCCAGCAAATAACCAGTCTCCGAACGTGACAGGGTCAGTTAAGCAAACCCTGGCTGGGACGTCGACTGCGCCCGGAACCACCTACGGTATTTCATTTGACTGGAACCGAGACTTCTACATAGAGTTCATAAACAATGTCATGGTCCCAGACGTTGGGAACCTTGAAGTGTTGTTTGGCTCGACGGTCATTGGTTCCTTCGACCCCTTCGCAACTCCCCCTGGTACTTTCAGTGCCAGCGGATTATTGGCTTTAAGTGCCTCCACTGATTTCAGTCTGAATTTCACGACCCCCTCCTTTGATGCTAATATATGGAATGAAGACCGTATTTACGTTACGAACTTCAGCGTAACTGAACAGGCGACAATCGTACCCAATCCTGTACCCGAACCTGGCACAGCCTTGCTGTTCGGTTTCGGTTTTATCGGCTTAATTGGTGTCGCTCAACGCAAGAAAGCGTAATTTTTTATAGCAGTAACAACAGAAACGGCGACTTCGGTTGCTGTTTCTTTTTATGCCAATATCTGAAATTGGCTATGAGCACTTAGCGAGGTTTGAATCTTCACGCGGGAATGCCTGCTAACGGGGCTGATTGATACATACTTCGATTCCATCAAACAAATAGAGGAATCGACATGAACCATATCCAGGATAATCAAGGTAAACGCATCCCATGGAATAAGGGAAAACTAGTTGGCCAGAAACCACCACTAAAACTGAAAGAAATTTGGACAATCCGTATTAGGCTTCAGCTCGCCGGCAATATACGTGATCTCGCGTTATTTAACCTGGCAATCGATAGTAAGCTCCGAAGCTGCGATTTAGTTAAAATTAGAGTCAAGGATATTGCGAACGGCACAACAATCTCTAGCCGAGCTATTGTAATGCAGCAGAAAACCAACCGACCGGTACAATTTGAAATAACAGAACAAACGAGAGAGTCTATTTCAAAATGGATCGATTCAGCTGGTCTTGAATATTCTGATTACTTGTTCAAGAGTAGGTTTAAAACTTCGGCGCATATTTCAACAAGGCAATACGCTCGAATACTAGAAGGTTGGGTGACTCAGATCGGTCTAAATCCTGCTGCTTACGGCACTCATTCTATGCGACGAACAAAGGCTTCATTAATTTATCGTCGGACAAAGAATTTAAGGGCAGTCCAGTTACTTCTAGGACACGCCAAACTGGAAAGTACAGTCAGGTATTTAGGCATTGAAGTAGACGATGCCCTAGAGATCGCAGAGCAGACTGAAGTGTGATGCGTAGGCCAGGGTTCACAGAATATTGTGGCCCCTGGTCTTTGCTCCATAGCCGTCATTGACTTTTATTATCCATATATTCACTCACGGCACATTGCGGCCGTTTACCAAAACTCAAATATCGGCATCAAGCTGTTTCAATTTCAATCAAGACTGACCCTATCGGTCCTCGGGTATGGAAAAAGGCGAAGAGCACAAATTCAGGTGGAAAATTCAGGGTGTTGAACTAGTGATGACCGGGTTGACGCGTCGGCGGTGAGCTTCTTATGCCTGGTTTCCTGCCTTAATCTTCCTGGATGTTGCGTTTGTTCTTCTTATACTTAGCAGCTGGAATATTGGCAATGACTTATAAGCTACCGAATAGCTTGGGCTATTTCGACAATTACTCGTCTATTCCTATGTCGAAAGTGATGCCGACCTGCACGGTGGGCTAAAACTCTCACAGCTCGCCAAGACACTGCTCAGTGGCGGTGAAATCCTAATGTTACGCAAGACCGAACCGCGTAGTAAAAAGTCGACTTTAAAAGCTGCCAGAATCGCGCCTGAAGTGACAGATCGGCCATTATTTGATGCGTTGCGAAAATCGATTGCCGATGAAGATTCAGTTCCACCTTATGTTATTTTTCATGACAAAACATTGATTGAAATGGTTTCGGTACAACCGACTCTCTTGTCGGAAATGGCGATGATTAGTGGCGTCGGCGAGAAGAAGCTGGAGAAGTATAGGGAGAGTTTTTGACAGTTATTGGAGAGCATCAGTAATTTAGCCATTAAATTGATAAAGATAGTGAGGTAAACCCACCCTGGTCTAAACGCCTTAAGGTGTGCCAGAAAAAACCCCACCTGAACGGTCAGCGGTCGGGCGAGGCTTTGATAACTCGTTGCTAGCTAGTGACTAATCATCCAGGGACGCATAGAGGGGAACATCTTGTCGCCCTGTGATGTGTACAGCAACTTGGACTTACCCATCTTTCTCTCGGAACCACAGCCATGGGAATGTTCGTGGTCGTGGGCACGTCTTTCGGTTGTCGAATGGGTTGGCTCATGCTGATTTTTTTCATTTACCTCATGGGCGTGCTTTTTTTCAGGTTCCATACTAAACAGGGTTGGTGCGAGGCGAATAATACGTGCAGATAATTCTCCGCAGGTGGGGCAAGGGCAAGGTTTGTCGCTGTCAGCCAGAGTGGCCAGGTCATTAAAGGCGCCATGCTCTGCGCATTTGTAGTCGTAAACGGGCATTGGTTCTCTCCACTTTTTTGGGTACTGATTTTTACCCAGTTAAGAATACGCCCCGGTCCACCATGGTTCATCGATCTTCAGCAATGAATGAATTCAGGAACCGGGCGCAAACTATTGACTAGGCTGTTATCGCTTTTACCAGCCTAAAGATCCGGCGCGATCGGCATCTTCACTGAGCCATCCAGTTCGATGTTTGGCCCATCGGCTCCCGGCTGCACATTGAACTCAAAAATATCCGTCGGTAACCACAGCGTCGCACAGGCGTTGGGTATATCGACGACGCCACTGATATGCCCTTGAACCGGCGCTGTCCCTAGTATGGCGTAGGCCTGGTCTCGTGAGTAGCCAAATTTTTCAAGATAGTTGATGGCATTAAGACAGGCCTGTCGATAGGCGATATGCACATCGAGGTAATGCTGTTTACCGCCCTCATCAACAGAGATCCCTTCAAATATCAGGTAGTCATCATATTTAGGGGTAATCGGGCTGGGTTTAAAAATAGGGTTCTTGATGGCGTATTTTTCCATACCACCTTTGATCAGATTCACCCGCAAGTGTATCCAACCCGCCATTTCAATTGCGCCGCAAAAGGTAATTTCGCCGTCGCCCTGGCTGAAGTGCAGATCACCCACAGAAAGGCCTGCCTCGGGTACATAGACTGGAAAATAAATTTTCGAGCCACGCGACAAATCTTTGATGTCGCAATTTCCGCCATGCTCTCTGGGCGGAACGGTTCGGGCACCTTCAGCGCCCGCGCTATCTCGCGCCGCGCCCTTCAAGCTGCCCATATGAGCGGTTGGACCACCATCAGGCAGCGTGGCGAGAGCGGGAACTCTTTCGGGTTCGGTATCGTAAAGCGCTTTTTCACGTGTATTCCAGTCGTCCAGTAATGCCTTGGATGGCAGGCAACCGATCAGTCCGGGGTGAATCAGACCTGCGTATTCCACGCCAGGAACATGTCGCGACTTGGTAAACATGCCATTGATATCCCAAATCGATTTCTGTGCGTCGGGGAAATGCTCGGTGAGGAAGCCGCCGCCGTTTTGTTTCGAGAAAAAGCCGTTAAAACCCCACAGGCTTTCATCAAAAGTACCTATATCCAGGATATCAACCACCAGTAAATCGCCAGGCTCGGCGCCCTCGACACCGACAGGCCCGGATAAAAAGTGTACCTGGCCCAGATCGACATCGCGCACGTCGGCTGCGTCATCATCATTTTTAATCTGACCGCCGGTCCAGTCATAGCATTCGATTTTAAAGTCATCACCGGGCTTAACTTTGGCTGCCATGGGGATATCAGGATGCCAGCGATTATGAATTTTTTCGTTAGTGTAAGGTGATTCGTTAAGATCTACCTTTATGATTGTTTCGGTCATGTTACCTCTCCGGTGTGATTAAGCGATTGATGCATGAAAAGAGCGTTATTAATAAATATACTGTCCAATTATGTGGTATTCAGATAATGATAAATATTCGACAAATCCCCCCGACTACTAGGTCAAATGACGCATAGACGTCGCAAAAGAGCTGTTACCTCTAGATATTCAGACTAAACCGATAAATATTTTCTAATTTTGTCTGTATCTACATCCGCCTTCAGGTCCTCGTGGATAAACTCTCCTTTATCGATAACGATAATCCGATCAGCGACTGCCATGGTAAAACTAAGAACCTGTTCAGACACAATAATGGTGATATCCCGTAGTGTTTTGATTTCATTTAACACATTGGCAATGTCTTTAATGATAGAGGGCTGGATGCCTTCTGTTGGCTCATCTAACAGCAGCACTTTAGGATTCGTCACCAACGCTCTGGCGATCGCCAATTGCTGCTGTTGTCCACCCGACAGATTACCGCCCCTGCGATGTCGCATATCTCGTAAAACCGGAAACAACGCATAGATTTCATCCGGTATTTTTTTCATTTTGGAGACTTCCATACCCGTTTTTATGTTTTCTTCAACCGTCAGCGCAGGAAAAATCATTCTCCCCTGGGGCACGTAAGCAATGCCATTTTCCACCCGCTGATAGCTTTCGCTGTGCGAGACATCTACGCCGTCGACACGAATTTCACCGTCGGAAATAGAAAGAATACCAATCAGCGATTTAAACAAGGTGGTCTTACCCATACCATTACGCCCCATAATCGCAAGTGTTTCGTTTTTAGTTACCGAAAAGTTAAGGCCATGGATAACTTCACTTTGGCCATAACTGACTTTTAAATTAGAAACATTCAACATAATCTTTACCTATTAACTCGTTAGTGACCCAGGTAGACTTCAATGACCTTTGGGTCGTTTTGCACTTCCTTCATGTTTCCTGCAGCAAGAATTTTGCCCTGGTGCAGTACCGTCACCTTGTCAGCAATGCGAGCCACAAATTCCATATCATGTTCAATCACCAGTACCGATCGTCCTTCACTGATTTTATTGAGTAGCTCGGCAGTCTGTTCGCGCTCTTTTACGCTCATTCCGGCTACCGGTTCATCAAGCATCAATAGTTGCGGGTCTTGAATAAGCAGCATACCTATCTCTAGCCATTGCTTTTGACCATGGCTTAGTAGCGCTGCTTCGGTATCGAGTGAGTCTACGAGCATAATTTGCTCGGCAACCTCGTGAATCTTGGTACGCACCTTATCTGTGCGCTTGAACAGCAGTGAGCCAATCACTCCGCGTCCTTCGGGATAGGACACTTCCAGATTTTCCAGCACTGTCAGGTTTTCGTAGATGGATGGGGTTTGAAATTTCCGACCGACTCCGGCGCGCACAATCTCATGCTCAGGCATTTTGGTCAGTTCTTTATTGAGGAATTTGATACTGCCTGAGGTCGATTTAGTTTTACCGCAGATAAGATCCAACACTGTTGTTTTTCCCGCACCATTGGGGCCGATAACTACGTGAAGCTCATTTTTATCCAGATACAGATTCAGCGCATCAACCGCTTTGAATCCATCAAACGACACAGTTAAATCTTCTATGGCTAAGGTCAAGCTATTTTCATAATTCATCATGTGCTCCAAATAATGTCGACGGTTAAAGGTGATAATTGACGTCTTGGGTAAGTCGCTTAGCCGGCATCTTGGGTGGGTGTTTTCCCGCCGGTATTGGGTAGCATCTTACGGATCTTGTTTTTGAATGCGGTCAGCCTGCTGATGAGGTGATGGCTATAGTCTTCCCAGATCCCGGCCAGACCATTGGGGAAAAACATCACTACCGAAATAAACAGGCCACCCATTAAAAACAACCAGAGTTCTGGGAAGGTTTCGGAAAATGCCGTTTTACCAAAATTAATGAGCAAGGTACCGTAGACTGCCCCGATTAGTGACATACGACCGCCCACCGCACAGAAGATAACCATCTCTATTGAAGGTACAATGCCGACAAAAGAAGGCGACATAAAACCAACCTGAAGAGTGAACATGGCACCGCCGATGGCTGAGATAAGCGCCGCGATGCAAAAAATAAATATCTTAAAATTGGATACGTCGTAACCGGAAAATCGGACTCGATCCTCCTTATCCCGCATGGCCAGTAGCAGGCTGCCAAATTTACTGGTCAGGATAAATCGCCCGAGCACGATAACGCTCAGTAACAAAAAACTATTGATAAAGTAGAAGATATATCTGGCGCTGTCTGAGGTAATGTCCCAGCCGTGCATTGTGCGCAAATCGGTCATACCATTGATGCCGCCGGTATAACCCTGCTGCCCAACGATGAGGACAGTCAATATAACCGATATCACCTGGGTGATAATAGCAAAGTAAACGCCACCAACCCGTCGTTTAAACATGGCGGCGCCAATCAGATAGGCAAACGCCGCTGGCAGTATCAGAATCGCCAGAATAGTAAAGGTTAAACTATTGAATGGCACCCAAAACCAGGGCAGTTCGGTAAGCTGATTCCAGTCCATAAAGTCGGGAATGCCAGGAGTAGACTGAATAGAAGTGTTTTCGGGTGAGGATGCTTCAAGCTTGAGAAACATCGCCATGCCATAACCACCCAGGCCAAAGAAAATACCCTGCCCGAGGCTAAGTATTCCACCAAAACCCCAGAGCAACACAAGGCTTACGGCGGCAAACGCATAGGTTAGATATTTACCCACCAGACTGAGTCGAAAAATATCGAAAAACAGTGGGAAAACTACCAGTATGAGAGCCGCCAGAATAATGAAGCCAGTAAGGCCTCTTTTTCCACCCATCAATTTTTCATATACAAAATTCATACTTGTCTCCATAATTTTAAGCGACTAATAGTGACTCGACTTGTTGTTCACTATATAGAAGGAATAATCGCCCAGGCGAATGTCCGCCTAGGGAACACGGTGTCTAGCGACGAACTTTACTCGTGAATAGACCTTCGGGTTTGAACATCAAAATAAGTACCAGTGTTAGCAGGGTGTAGACTTTTGCCATCGAGCCGCTGATAAAGAACTCCAGAATAGACTGCGCCTGAGCGATGGAAAATGCGGAGGCAATCGTGCCAAATAAACTGGCTGCGCCGCCAAATACAACCACCATGAAAGTATCGACAATATAAAGCGAACCCGTGGTGGGCCCGGTAGAGGCAATGGTAGTAAAAGCAGCGCCGGCGATACCTGCAATGCCGCAACCGAGGGCAAAGGTATAACGGTCTGTTTTTTTGGTATTAATGCCAACGGCACCACTCATCGTACGGTTTTGGGTAGTTGCCCTTACCCGCAACCCCCAACTTGATTTATACAGCAGACAAAACACTACCAGCGTGATAAAGGCTGTCAATCCGAGGACAAACATGCCATTCAGGGGAATATCGATGGTTTCGGTGGGCTGGTAGGAACCGAGTAACCACTCAGGCAACGTCGGGCTCACTTCGCGTGCCCCAAACAAAGAGCGAAATGATTGCTGCATTATCAGACTCAGGCCCCAGGTGGCGAGCAGGGTATCCAGTGGGCGAGAATAAAGATGCCGAATTAATGCAAATTCCGCCAGATAACCCAACGCTCCCGCAATGACAAAAGAAACCAAAATCGCAAATAGAAAATAGTAGGGCATAAACCCTGGTGCGTAGGTTTCGGTCAGCGTTGACATAAAGTAGGTGGTATAAGCACCCACGGCCATAAACTCGCCGTGTGCCATGTTAATGACGCCCATTTGCCCAAAAATAATAGCAAGGCCCAGTGCCATTAATAGCAGAACGCTGAACAAACTAAAACCAGCAAATCCCTGCATGGCCAGTATGGATCCCAGTTCACTGTAGGTATACTCTTCCATTTTTTAGTCTCCGGCGTGTATTGGATATTGAAAGTGATCGATAAAAAATCGTTGAATTTCGAGTATTGAAATCAACGGCGACAAATTTTGTTTTGAGTCATTCAGTTTCATAGAGCGAACATCCTTGTTCGCTCTAACCCTAGCCAATTACTTCAGGCTAAGGCCATTTTTAAGGCTGCTGCCCTAGCCTATTGATAGCCAGCCGGGAATGGATCGGGTTCAATCAGCTTAGACTCGTATACCACTTCGGCCTGTCCGTCTTTTTTCCATTTGCCCACTCGCGCAACACTCCATAAATGGTGATTAGGGTGCAGCTTTACATAACCTTCAGGGGCGGTTTTCAGTTCGATTTCATTCGACTCTGATGCCACGACCACTTTATCGATATCAAAAGAACCGGCTTTTTCTACAGCTGCTTTCCATAACCATGGTCCAAGATAGGCGGCTTGCGTTACGTCACCGATCACACTGTCTTCACCCCACATTTCTTTAAAGGCGGCAATAAATGCTTTGTTATTAGCATTATCCAGGCTTTGGAAGTACTTCATGATGGAATAGAAACCTTCCAGGTTTTCACCACCAATCCCCAGGACTTCGTCTTCGGTAACTGAAATCGTTAGCAAGGTTTGTTTCTTGGCGGTTATACCGGCAGCTTTAAGCTGCTTGAACCAAGCGACGTTACTGCCACCGACAACCGCAGCGTAGATTACATCCGGCTTTTTCAAACGAATCTTGTTAATAACCGATCCGAACTGTGTATTGCCCAGAGGCTTATACTCTTCGCCCACAACCTTTCCACCCAATACATTTTCAATATGCTTGCGCGCAATTTTCATGGAGGTTCGTGGCCAGATATAATCCGAACCAATCAGATAGAAGGTTTTTGCTCCCTTCTCCTTGGCTACCCAGTTAAGTCCATCAATGATTTGTTGGGTGGCTTCCTGGCCGGTGTAGATAACATTCTTGGACTGCTCCAGGCCTTCATAGAAAGTCGGGTAGTACAGGATGCCATTTTCTTTTTCAAACACGGGCAGTACGGCTTTACGTGAGGCTGAAGTCCAGGCACCAAACACCGCAGCCACCTTATCCTTGACTAACAGTTTTCGTGCTTTTTCAGCAAAGGTCGGCCAATCACTGGCGCCATCTTCCTGAATAATTTCAATCTGTCTGCCGAGTATGCCGCCCGACTCGTTAATTTGCTTAATCGCCAACTTTTCAGCTTCCTGGGCACCCGTCTCACTAATGGCCATGGTGCCAGTGAGCGAATGAAGAATACCAACGGTAACTGTGTCATCAGTGACCGCAAGGCCAGTCGTGTTAACTTCAGCCTGTGCCGAGGCCGCGCCTAGAATTAAAGCACCCGCCCCGAGCAGATTGACTAAACCTCGTCGAATTGGGAAAGAACCGGCAAGGCTCTGAATTAGTGTTGTACGTTTCATGATTGTTCCTCAGTGTGGGTACTATTACGGGTATGTATTTCGCTCAGGTATTTTCATGGCAGACAGGATTTGGCGCTATCCGACATATGATCCCCTCGTCTACGTCATTTGACTCATAGTTGTATTATTTTTTGGGTGATAGCATCATGAGCACACAGTCAAGATTGAATAGCTAGAAACAGTCAGTCTTGGCAGGAAAGTCCTGTGAGCTTAAAGCTGGATCCAGAGACTTTTTCGAAAAAAACCAATGGCAGGCTCGATGCTTGCTATTAAATCGGCAAACCAGTCAATCGATGGTTTATTCGCATTTGACAGGTGTTCCTGTTTAACCTCTACTACTCAGTAGTAATCAATCCTATGCGCATCAACTTAATCAGCAGACGACTTATTGGTACGTGGCTGAGAGAACAAAACAATGGCCGCCAAGAAACAAATATATCGAGTTAGGCGCAGCTATAACCAATGGGTTAATAACCAGATGCTGGAAGACTATGCCCTGCGTTTTACCGCAAAGGCATCGCGACGCTGGTCGCTTGGGGGCGTAGCCAATACCGCGCTTGGCGCCATATCTTTCCTCGCGTTGGAAGCCATCGGCGCGGCCATTACTATCAGTTATGGCTATGACAACGCCGTTGCAGCTATTCTCGTGGTCGGCTTACTAATTTTCTTTGCCGGACTTCCAATTTGTTATTACGCAGCAAAGTACGGCGTTGATATCGACTTGCTGACGCGGGGAGCAGGCTTTGGCTATATAGGATCGACCGCTACTTCGCTGATTTACGCCTCCTTTACTTTTATCTTTTTTGCCCTCGAAGCAGCAATAATGGCCAAGGCACTTGAGATGGTACTCGGTCTGCCCCTTGTTTACGGCTACATTCTAAGTTCCGTCGTAGTAATCCCCCTCGTGTTCTACGGCATCACCTTTATCAGCCGATTTCAACGCTGGACACAACCCTTCTGGGTTATTCTGCAGTTACTTCCGTTCGTTTTTATCCTGGGTAACGACGCCAGCCTAATCAGCGACTGGCAGACCTATTCAGGAAGCAAGCAAACCGTCGATGGTATTGATCTGCTCCTTTTTGGTGCAGCGGCCTCGGTGATGTTCGCCTTAGTGGCACAAATTGGCGAACAGGTGGATTTTTTACGATTCCTGCCGGAAAAAACAGCGGCCAATCACCTCCGTTGGTGGTCAGCATTAATTCTCGCCGGTCCTGGCTGGGTGATTATTGGTTGCATCAAACTATTGATCGGCTCCTTTTTAGCCGTTGTGGCGATCCGCTACGGTCTTGAGACCGCGGACGCGACAGACCCCACCATGATGTATACCGTGGCTTTTAGCTTTGTTACCGATAACAGTCATTTAGCTCTGATTCTGGCGGGAGTTTTTGTGGTGCTTTCCCAGTTAAAAATCAACGTGACCAATGCTTATGCAGGATCTATCGCCTGGTCCAATTTCTTTTCTCGACTGACCCATAATCACCCGGGGCGGGTGGTCTGGTTGGTGTTTAACGTAGCCATTGCTTTGTTGCTGATGGAGTTGGGAATATATCACGCTTTTGAGAGCACTCTAAGTATCTATGCCATTGTCGCAGTCAGCTGGGTAGGTGCCTTAGTCGCCGATCTGGTGGTGAATAAACCGCTGGGGTTTAGCCCCAAACACATCGAGTTCAAGCGCGCACATCTTTACGACATTAATCCGGTAGGGGTGGGCGCAATGGCCTCTGCCTCCCTGATAGGCATTGTCGCTTACCTCGGGCTGTTTGGTGAGTATGGTCGCGCGCTGGCACATTTTATTGCCCTAAGCACCGCGTTTTTGATTGCGCCCTTAATTGCATGGTATACCGAAGGCAAATATTACATAGCCAGGCAACCTTGCGAGTTCGGCGATACGCAACAAATCGTCGAATGTAGCATTTGCCAAAACCCATATGAAAACGAAGATATGGCTATGTGTCCGGCATACGATGGTTATATTTGTTCGCTGTGCTGCTCGCTGGATGCCAGTTGCCAGGACGCCTGTAAAATTAATCAGGCTCTTAGCGAAAAGTTTATTGGCGTGCTGCGCCGCTGTTTGCCCGACTTTGCTGCTGAATATATTAATGTTCGTCTCGTTCATTTTTCCCTGTTGCTTGGCGTTGTTTCAGTCGTATCGGGCATATTACTGGTTCTAATTTATATTAATATTCACACCGACAGCCTCGATGTTCATCTAGTGGTGGAAGCCACCCTATGGAAAGTATTTTTCATCCTGATTATTGTTGCTGGCGTAATTTGCTGGCTGTTTGTGT
>Ga0302131_1001808_pt1 | contig 11497 bp, 5 predicted proteins | sample CB9_20m_MG_FD_203105 | JGI IMG/M metagenome (GOLD analysis project Ga0302131, IMG submission 203105) | Marine microbial communities from Western Arctic Ocean, Canada - CB9_20m | ecosystem: Environmental > Aquatic > Marine > Oceanic | place: Canada: Western Arctic Ocean | collected 2017-09-19
TCAATTCCAGCTTCGGCATTTCCGGATCGAAGGAAGGGTCATCGTACTTGGCAATAAATCTCGCGGTGCGTTTAAAGTTTGGGTTTTCACGATACTGGTCACGCATATTGCGGTCGGCACCGAGAAAATGGAAAAAATTATAGCCTTGGAAAATAGCGTGATGCTTGATCATCCAGTGATTTTCTTCCGAGACAAAAGGCTCCAATATGACTGCCGCAACATCCGCATGGTTGGCACTGCCAAGAGTGTCGCCAATATCATGCAGCAGCGCGCAGACAACATACTCCTCATCTTCACCGGCTTCAGCGGCGCGGTGAGCTGTCTGCAGCGAGTGCTGCAGACGGTCGATGGCAAAGCCGCCGTAATCGCCGGTAAGTAACTCCAAATGGGCCAGAATACGATCGGGCAACTTCTTAAAATAAGCCATTTGCTCGGGAAGAATGATTTGCCAATCTTCCGCTGTGCTCTCAGACATCTTGCTAAATAATGCGTTCATGCCAACCCCTCTCGACGGCCAAGCTTAAGCTAAACTAAGTCTAGACTCAGACTAAACTGCCAGATTAAAAATATTTTTATTGTGCCGCGATACTAGCAGTACGAGGGGCTTTTTTCTATGGCCGAAAAAAACCCCTCAGGGAAACGCAAACCAGCCCTAAAAAGGGCTGGCTGCGAATAGACTAGATTGGATTCGGCTAGACTAAATCATAAGAGGATCGAGACTGGGATCAACCGCATCCCACTAGTGACTTCTCGGAGATATCTTTGGTTACTCTAATGTCAGCAATAGTGAGGGCAAATTCCTTAGAGGTAACTAAGACAAAGGGCGAATTAACCTTTTTCAGGTTGACGCCGACCTTTTCAAAGCAGCTTAACTTAACCCCAAGGCGAATCATCTGATCTTCCGGAATAGCGCGAAAAATACGGGTCAGGTTGAGCCCGCCGGAACAGGGCCAGCCACAGTCCATACGCAGAGTCACACCACCTTTAGGGTGTTTGTTCACCTTAAAGATCATCACCAGAGCGGCATCCTCATCGCGCAAGTTAGTCAGATCAATGCCGGCCTCTGACTGGAAGTAGAATTGGCTTTCACGGCCACCTTTCCACTCCACCAGACGGGAGTCTTCCTGCACTGTGCCATCGACAGTGGTTACCGTCAGATCGCCAAAGGCGCTGGCAGACTTATTACCCTGAACCAACTTCTGCCAGTTGCTGGAGTCACCAACATAGGTTTTATAGGGCGGGCGAGCACTGCCGCTAAACACGACGCGAGCCGCCTTCGACAGATCAACCAAAGGCTTTTCACTGAGGCCATCAGCAATAATTTCTGCATCGCCATAGCTCAAGCCCTGACCACGAGTCAGCAGCAAGTCAGTTACCGGGCGAGAGATATCGGTGCGATCAAGTTCGCTGTTGGGCCAATCAAATGACAGTCTGCCAGTGAAGTCGTAGCGCACTTTGCCGGCACTATCCGCGACCATTACATCGGCCAAACCAACACCTTCAGAGCCGGGCAACCAGGCCACCACAAAGGCGTCTGAGCTATTGAACTCGGCATTCATCCACAGGGGACGACCGGTCAAGAACACCGCTACCACGGGAATCTTTTTCGCTTTTAGTGCCTTGAGCAAATCGAGATCGGCCTGGTAGCCATCGCGGTAAACCAGTGATTCGATATCACCCACACCTTCGGCATAGGGCTCTTCACCAAATACCACTACCGCCACATCGGGCTTCTTCACCCAGCTGTCGTCAGCGCTCAATTCAACCGAACCGCCATTGTTTTCAACAGCCTGCTTGAGGCCAGCATAGATAGAGGTGGCACCGGGGAAATCACTATTCTTGTTTTCAGTACCCTGCCAGGTAATCGTCCAACCGCCGTTTTGCTTGCCGATATTGTCGGCACCGTCACCGGTAATCAGAACATGTTGCTTGCCTTTAAGAGGCAGCAGTTGGTTTTTGTTTTTCAGCAATACCAGTGATTTGCGCACTGCGTCTCGCGCAATAGCACGGTGTTCAGCAGAGCCAATAATGTCAGACTCTCCGGCTAGCACTCGAGTTGATGGCGCGCCTTTTTCAAACAGACCAGCACGAATCTTGGTGCGCAAAATGCGCGTTACCGCATCGTCGATACGGGCCATAGGAATGATGCCACTTTCCACTTGGGCCAAAGTATTGGTAATTAGGTTTTTCCAGCCCTGGGGTACCATAATCAGATCCATACCGGCGTTGATCGCCTGAGGACAGTTTTCAGTGGTACAGCCCTCAACTTGACCTACACCATCCCAATCACTAACCACCAAACCGTCAAAACCCAGCTGCCCTTTCAAGACGTCGGTAATAAGCTGTTTATGGCCGTGAAGCTTCTTTCCATTCCAGCTATTGAATGACACCATCACTGACTGAACGTCAGCGTCAAGAGCACTGAGATAGCCCTGCCCGTGTAACTCAAGCAGCTGATCTAGGTCGAGAATAGTATTGCCTTTATCGATACCACGATAAGTACCGCCGTCACCGATCCAGTGCTTCGCAGTAGCTACAACTTTTGAGGGGTCTGCAGCCAATTCGCCCGGCTCACCCTGAATGCCTTTAACGATCTCGCCAGCATAGGCTTTGACCAGCGCAGCATCGCTGCTATAGCCTTCGTAAGTGCGTCCCCAACGGTTGTCTTTAACCACTGCGACAGTAGGCGCAAAGATCCAATCAATACCGGTTACCGCAACTTCTCGTGCAGTGACTTCACCAATCTGGCGCAGTAGCTGCGGGTCGTTCGCCGCACCCAGACCAATATTGTGTGGAAACAGAGTGGCACCAATCACATTATTGTGGCCGTGGACCGCATCAGTACCCCAGATAATTGGGATACCTGTACCGCCGTTAGAGGTATCTACAGAGGCGTTGTAATAAGTGTCTGCAAGGTCAACCCAATCTTGGATAGCAGAGTTTTTACGCTCACCAGGAAAGGAACCGCCGCCATTGAGAATTGAACCAATATGGTATTTTTTTACATCCGAGGGCGAGACAAACTTGATCTCTGGTTGGATCATCTGGCCAACTTTTTGCTCTATAGTCATGCCTGCCAAAATCGTCGCCACGCGCTGTTCAACAGCGGCTGCCTGGTCTATCTCACTGAGCTGTTCTGCGACCAGCTTTACCGGCATCATAGAAAATGCCAATCCAGCAACAACTGATACAAAGCCCTTTGCCAAGGCGTAACTTTTAACTTTAACCATGATTAACTCTACCCTACCCTTTTTGGACAACTGCGCTGCACTCAACTGCACTGCACGGTCGTCGACCTGTAATTTCTGTAGTTCTATTTGCCTAGACCACTTTATGGGGAGGTGATAATCCCCTCTAAGCCGTTAGTCTTTCATGGACAGCTGTGTGGTGGAAGATCAGATGAGATAGCGGGTTTAATCACTGCGTTGAGTGGGACACTGAGGTCATTTGTGGGGGGAAATGTAACGGCAAGACTACTTATACTTAATACTACAGGCTTACTGGAACAGACTGCGAATAGCTTCCCGATAATTACGGCTGACACGCAGTGAATTGCCATCGGCTAAGTGCAGTAAACTACCGCCCTTTTGTAACCGCGTGACCCTGACTACGCGCTCAACATTAACCACGGTGGAGCGATGGATGCGGATAAACATTTGCTCATCGAGCTTTTCCAATAACTCACGCAATGTACTGCGCACAATATGCGTCTCGCCAAGGGCGTGGACACACATATAGTCACCCGCTGCGTCAACCCAATCAATATCGTCAAAAGGCACCACTTTAACGATACCAGAATCGCGAATCAGTAGCTTGCGCTTAATCCCTTCAGGTGGCTCTGCCACTGCAGCAGTGCCATCTCCGGGCTCTTGGTTAAGACGCTTGGTAATCTCTTCGATAGCGCCGATTAGTGGCATCTTGTGGACGCTATCCTCATCCTGTGCCGAATAGCGTTCAGCCGCTCGCTGCACGGCGCGCTCGATACGCTCTGGATCCAGTGGTTTGAGTACGTAGTCAACCGCATGCATATCAAAAGCATCAATCGCAAACTGATTGTAAGCCGTAGCAAAAATCACCATCGGCATGGTGTCAGACTGCATCGCCTTGACCACTTCAAAACCATTGACACCGGGCATCTGGATATCGAGAAAGATTAGATCGGGGTGCAGTGAGCTGACAGCGGCTATGGCATCACGGCCATTGCTGCACTCGGCAATTATCTCGATTTCATCTATGGCGCCTAAAATAGAGCGCAACAGTTCCAGAGCCAGTGGCTCATCATCGACAATAATGGTTTTCAGTTTCGACATGCTGATAACAGCCCTCGCCCTTTTTAAAAAAAATCTTTGCTAGCTGCCGAGCACAAGCTCAGCATTGCTCTCTGCCGTTTGCTTTTCCAGCGGCAGACGAATATAGATTGTCATACCACCAGTATCCGGGCTGCGTAATTCAAAAATATAGTTGTCGCCATAAAAAGCGCTCAATCGATCGACGGTGTTTTTAAGCCCAATTCCCGGCCCCGAGGCCAAGGAGTTAGAGTCATTCTGAATACCAGGTCCGGTGTCTTTGACCTCAATAATCAGATGTTCACCATCGAGTTTTGCATAGACGCTAATCTTACCGCCTTTTTCCGCTGGGGCAATGGCATATTTAATCGCATTCTCCACCAGAGGCTGTAATAGCAGGCTCGGAATCTTGACATCGCTGGCCTCAGGGTCAATATCAAACTGCAGTTCTAGACGATCGGTAAAGCGGGTCTTTTCAATATCAAGATACAGTTTGAGGGCCATAACCTCCTGCTCTAAACTGACCCGTTTAATCGGGTCGTTCTCCAATGAATAACGCAAGAAACTACTCAACTGCATAATCATGGTGTTGGCATTGGCGGTGCTGCGACCCACCACCAGGGCAGAGATCGCATTTAATGTGTTAAATAAGAAGTGCGGATTAAGCTGGTAGCGAAGCATTTTTAGCTGCGCTTCCTGCGCCAGGGTTTCGGCGCGGCTGCGTTTGAGCTGTTCCTCTTTATTCTCCGCCGCAAAGTTAAGTAGCGCTTCATGCTCGGACTGCAATAGCTGATAATATTTAATGCCGTGGTAGAGCGCCGCCCAGCATAAGAAAATCATGATCGAGCCAAATAGCCAGCCGCCAAAATCAGCCCAGACATTGGTCTCGTCGGTCATCCACAAAAATGCGCCAATCCGCAGAGCAGACCAGATTACTGAACAGAGCAACACTGACACCAGGGTTAGCAATAGCCGCGACAGCACTGGTCTGTTCCACAGGTAATGAAACACCGATCGCAAGGGCCAAGAAACGGCCACACCTAACACTGACTGCAATAAGGTATGAGAGATATAGGCGAGACTCTGCTGGTTGTACCAGAGAGTCAAACTAAAAAAGCTGATTAACGAGAGACTGAACCAACCGCTGATCTGCAAAAATAGAAACTGCGTGTTGCGGTCTCGGTAGAGCTTACCAAGCCAAGGATTGAGCGTAGTCTGATTCATAAACCTGCCTGTTGGCGTGACTTTATTATTATTTGGCTATCATTTAGCCCTATATCTAGGTCTGTATCTAGTCCTATATCTAGCCGTCTATCTGGCCGTCTATAATAGTGCTTTGCTATGAAAAGACAAATAACAACATTATTCAATCAGCGGTTTGTTTTACTGCTAGAATTTCCCCTTAAAATAACTCGCGCCGACTGACCCTATGACATCAGATTTAGATAGATCACTAATACCGCTTAAACAGCCAACCACACACAGTATCTCGTTTATGAATATCGACGCTCTAAAGGCCTCCCACCCAGAGGTTCGAAGACTCAAGCGCCAACAGCGCCATGCTGCTCACGGCAATAAAGTCTGGCGCTCTAGCTTTGTATTGATCGATTATTTGAGCACCTGGGAAATACCGGATCGGGCCAAGGTCATGGATATCGGATGTGGCTGGGGGCTAACCGGTATCTATCTGGCGAAAAACTATCAGGCCCAGGTCACCGGTTTGGATATAGATGCCAGTGTTGAGCCCTTCCTAAAACTCCAGGCCAGTATTAATCAGTGCAGCGTTGAGTTTCAAGAGCGCAGCTTTGAGTCTCTTGAAGATGCTGAACTGGCCGAGCTGCACACCTTGATGGGCACCGATATCTGTTTTTGGGATGAGATGACGACACCGCTATTTGAGCTTGTTCAGCGCGCTCGCGCCGCCGGTGTCGAGCAGGTGCTGATTGCCGATCCGGGCCGGCCACCATTTTGGGATCTGGCCGATCGCTGTGTTGCCGAGCTCGGCGGCGAGGTGATTTCGCGGCGAATTGATCAGCCCTGGAAGACGGAAAAGTATATCCTCGCCATCGGCGGCCGTGGCTAGGCTGTTAGTTTCTAATTCTTAGTTTTCAGTTCTCAGCTTTCAACTGTCAATTTCCAACGATTTTTTCGAGACAAAAAAAATGCCCTACTGTTCCTGAAGGGCATTTTTCGTTTCGCCTACACTGCATTGTTTACAAACTTAGAAAGCCATATTGAACTTAACGCCATAGTGACGTGGCTTGCCAAGTGATGCACGCATAAAGCCAGGTCCGCGATCGGCCCAGTTGCGCACAACTTCATCAGTTACGTTGCGAACATAGAGCTCAACTGCCCAAGCGCTCTCTTCGTTGATTAAACGAAGTGCGATGTCAGCAGAAGCATAGGCGTCCTGACCTGAGTGCAAGGCACCCTCGTCAAAGTTGCCCTTGTCAAAGAACATCTCATCCTGCCAGTGAGCCGAAACCAGTGGGCTCAGACGCATACCGTTGTACAGGTACCAGTTGTGCTCAAAAGTAACAGTGGCTGAGTACTCGGGAGACCAAGGCATAGCATTGCCCTCAAAGCTTTGGAAGCGGCCTTCAGTATCATTGCCATCGATAGTACGAGTGGTTTTGTCAGGGCAGTTAGTCAGACCGAGCAGTGCTCGCTCTAAACAGAACCAGTTGTCCTGAGAGTTATCCAACTCAGTGATTTCAGAATCCAACCAAGCAACCCAACCGTTTACCCGGCCGCCGTTATATGGACGCCAATCAAACTCAAGCTCAATACCCATATTGCGGGTCTCACCGATGTTCTGGGTAATCAGAGTTCCGATATCTCGACCGACGATGACACAGTCACCTTCGCCAAAAGTACAGGCTGCTGTGCGACCTTCGGTGTCATCGTAATCAACGGGCACTTCAATCTCAGCGCCTACACCAGTGATCGTGGCATAGAACGTATCTTGCAGATCGGTGTTATCCATCAAGAAAACATTACCCAGCAGGTTTAACTTGCCATCGAGCATAGTGGCTTTAAAGCCCAGCTCATAAGTAATGTTGTTCTCCGGATCATAATCAAATGTATCGGTGATATTACAGTCACAGATATCAACCGAATCACCAAAGCCGCCTGATTTATAGCCGGTAGCTACAGAACCGTAGAAGAACACATCATCGCTGACTAGATAATCAAAGCCGACTTTCCAAGTACCTTTTCTCCAAGCACCTTTATGGCTGTTGTCAGAGTACTGTAGACGGTCGAGGAAATCATCGCCTGAGGCGCCCATTGTGTTGTCCAGAACATCAGACTGATAAGGACCTGTTACGCCGATGCTGGCTGTAGGCTCTAAGCCTAAGCGTGTCCATGACTCCATCCAAAAGGAGTCGTTTGCGTCGTATAAACCAATATTTGGCTGACGGTAACCGTTAGTAACATAGTTGCGGCCGCCAATATCTTCTTTGGTGTCGTGGGTATAACGATAGCCCGCTGTAACATTGAGCTTCTCATTAACCTTGTAATCAAACTGTACAAAACCCGCCAGGGACTCAACTAAACGCTCCGGCTGAACAAAGGACTGGGCCAGTGGAAGGACGCCACCACAGCAAAAAGGGTCTTCAACATCAAAACGGATTTCGTTATCTTCTTTCATATAGAAGACACCGGTGATCCACTGCAAGTTAGAATCAGACTGTGATTTCAGCTGCAGCTCAGAGACAACAGAGCGGTAGTCTGAATAGTTAGTGCTCAGACTGAGGTCACCGAATGGCTGCATAGCCACATCGCCGTAGCCTAGTGACTCAAGCAACGGCAGGTTGTTGACCAAATTCGGACACTCAACCATAGAACCATTACCGCCAGTACATCCGGCAGGCGCTGCGTTGTCATCGTACCAAGTGCGCGTAATGCCGTAGGCAGGATGATCCGGATCGGTATAAACCGTTGAGGCATCATGAACCTGCGAACGCTTCTGCTGCGAGTAACCAATGCGACCTTCAAATACCACGTCTTCGTTGATATCCCAAGTGATCACTGAACGTAGACCCAACATGGTCATATCCATCTCGCCAGGAACGTTAACACTGACATCGTACTGATCTTCTTCACAGGCAAAAAAAGTGCCTTCGGCTTTTTCGCAATCTTTAAGACTTAAACCACCGGGAGATTTATCGGCGAAGTAATCGGCAATAAAATCGACACTGACATCGTTGGTCGGCTCAAAGCGCATACCTAAACGAGCGCCACTACGATCGATTGAACCATAGGCATCGCTGTCGCTGACTTCGCGGTTGCGACGCTGATCGACGTTGGGAACACCGTCTGCAGCTACGTCGTAATCACCAGTGGTGTCGCCGTCGCCATCAGTGTCCCAAGCCAGATCAAAGAGATCTGGAGTCTGGTTGTACCAGGTATCAGCAGTTTCTTTCAAAAAACTGGCACGCATGGCCAGCTTATCGTTGACTGGCAAGTTGAACCAGCCCTTAACAGTTTGCTGTGCATACTTACCGACTTCTACTTCGATCTTACCTTCCTGCTGATCAAAGTTAGGACGCGCACTGATCACATTGATGCTACCAGCGGTTGAGTTGCGACCAAACAATGTACCCTGTGGGCCACGGCTTATCTCGACACGCTCAACGTCATACATCAGCGCCAGACCGGCTTGCGGACGTGGCGAATAGAGGCCATCGAAGTGCATAGCAACAGTCGGATCGCCAATCTCGGTGAAGTTGTTCGAGGTCAAACCACGCACAACGACCTGAACACCGGAATCAGTCGGTGACAGTGCGATCTGCATGTTCGGTACCATATCGCCGATATCGAGCAGGTTTTTAACGCCCTGGTTATCCAGTGACTCCTGACCAAATGCAGAGACTGCAACGGCGGTTTCCATCAGCGAGGTTTCACGCTTGGTGGAGGTAACAATGATCTCTTCAATGCCGTAGTCCTCGTCCATGCCCTCTTGGGCATAGGCGTTGACACTGAGAGTCATCGCGGCAATCAGTGCATTTCTTAAAATATTTTTACTTTGTTTAAACATAAATCTCTTTCCCCAAAAAAATTCTTACTTAACAACTCAATTTGTTGTAAAACCAAGTAGCAGACGGTCTGCCTTAGCTGTCAGAGTCCCCACTAGAACTGACAACGACAGAAACGTTGTCGAAATAGGCGTCGACGGTACAGACGTCAGCGCCACAACCCGCCTTCAACTGCAGGCTAACTCCGCCATCTACGTTGCTATTAATAGCTTGAGTGTAGCTATAGTTGACCCACGAGCTAGTCGGAAACAGTGGGCCGCCACTCAGGATTCCTTCACCATTAGTGGATCCCTCAGTGCTACCTTCGTGGAAAAACTGAACGAAAACCACGCCACCGGCGCCGGTAAGTTCACCTTTCAAGTCAAAGGAGATAGTCACAGTTTGGTCGACAGCGATATCACCGGCAGCCATATTAGCCGCCTTAATCACTGCATTCATTTCAGTGTTTGAAGCCGAGAGCTTAGCCGAATACAAACCAGACTTAGCCTCTTCTGCGACTACTGTTTTGCTGCCGCCGTCATAGACAGTCCAACCAGTAAAATCGGCATCTTCAAAACCACCGTTAGTAATCAGCTCGCCTGCCGCTGGAGTGCCGCCGGTATCCGGACAACCGTTATAAGCTGTCGTCTCATTGACAACAGCGACATCACCGGCAACCACGAAGGTACGGTTAGTGTTCTCGCCTGTAGTCAGACCACATGCTGCTGGAACCGCTTCCTGACCAACCCAAGCACCAAGAGTGTACTTGTACTCGTAGAGTTCAGCAGGATCCAGTAAAATCGTTACTGTGTAGATACCGTCACCGTCTTCATCAGACAGCGGGTTACAGTCGCCACACCAGGTATTAAAGGTACCGTTAACAGTCGGCGTTTGGCCGCCTAAATCAACGCCATTCATATCTACTGAGAAGGTTACATCTTGGGCAACAGGATCTGTAACGCCTGTATCACCACCTGGAGCGGTCAGACCACCATAAGTAAGATCATCAAAGTAGAAAACTTGATCAGCTTGATCAGCAGAACCTTCGAAGTCATAAATCACGATAACTTTTTCATAGGCAGAAGTAAGATTGATCGAGGTTCCCTGGATAGACTGAGCGAAATCAAAGTACAGCGTCTCCCACTCGTCAGCCTTGGTCGTCGTGGCTGTAGTGGTTACCGCACTATCGCCAACTTCAAACTTTAATAGAACAGTCTTACCCGCGGCTGGAGAACGAACACGCATCGAAATAACAGAGTCACCCTCTTCAAACTCGTAGGTATCAACAGCGCTAACAGCGTCCTCAGCTATCGTGAACCACAACCCATTATAAACAGTCGTGCCACCAACTCTTGTCGATATAACAACCGTATTTTCTGCGTCGTCTGGATCCTGAGCCAATTGCGAGTTAAGACCCGGATTAGCATCTGGACCAATATCAGCAAATACATAGGTACTGAGGGTATCTTCAAAATCTATACCGTCAGACTCAGACGAATCATCGCCACCATCATCTGTTACTGGACAAGCACCATAAGCTGTCGTCTCATTGACAACAGCGACATCACCGGCAACCACGAAGGTACGGTTAGTGTTCTCGCCTGTAGTCAGGCCACATGCTGCTGGAACCGCTTCCTGACCAACCCAAGCACCAAGAGTGTACTTGTACTCGTAGAGTTCAGCAGGATCCAGTAAAATCGTTACTGTGTAGATACCGTCACCGTCTTCATCAGACAGCGGGTTACAGTCGCCACACCAGGTATTAAAGGTACCGTTAACAGTCGGCGTTTGGCCGCCTAAATCAACGCCATTCATATCTACTGAGAAGGTTACATCTTGGGCAACAGGATCAGAGGCCTCGACCGGACAAGCACCATAAGCTGTCGTCTCATTGACAACAGCGACATCACCGGCAACCACGAAGGTACGGTTAGTGTTCTCGCCTGTAGTCAGGCCACATGCTGCTGGAACCGCTTCCTGACCAACCCAAGCACCAAGAGTGTACTTGTACTCGTAGAGTTCAGCAGGATCCAGTAAAATCGTTACTGTGTAGATACCGTCACCGTCTTCATCAGACAGCGGGTTACAGTCGCCACACCAGGTATTAAAGGTACCGTTAACAGTCGGCGTTTGGCCGCCTAAATCAACGCCATTCATATCTACTGAGAAGGTTACATCTTGGGCAACAGGATC
>Ga0302131_1001813_pt1 | contig 11486 bp, 8 predicted proteins | sample CB9_20m_MG_FD_203105 | JGI IMG/M metagenome (GOLD analysis project Ga0302131, IMG submission 203105) | Marine microbial communities from Western Arctic Ocean, Canada - CB9_20m | ecosystem: Environmental > Aquatic > Marine > Oceanic | place: Canada: Western Arctic Ocean | collected 2017-09-19
AAAGCAAAGTGTTGCATAATGTAAGGAAACCCTTTTCCTTCTTCTCCCATTAAATTTTCTAAAGGAATTTCTACATTATCAAAAGCGATTTCTCCTGTATCTGATGCATGCCATCCTAGTTTCTTTAACTTGGTCGCAGAAACTCCTTTTGCATTTCTATCAACAACAAAAATACTGATTCCTTTGTATTTTTCTGAAACGTCTGTTTTTGCAGCAACTATTAAATAGTCTGAATACACACCATTTGTGATAAACGTTTTTGATCCGTTTAAAATATAGGTATCCCCTTGTTTAATTGCTGTTGAACGCATACCTGCAACATCAGAACCACCAAAAGGCTCTGTGATACACATACAACCAATCATATCGCCGGCTACACTTGGCACTAAATATTTTTGCTTTAAAACTTCACTTGCTTCTTCATTTAAATGCGTCATGGCTAAATACTCATGCGCCCACATTGCAGCTGCAAACCCTCCAGAATTTATTTTTTGTAATTCCTCTAAAAAAATAACTGTGTAAAAAAGATCGAGATCCATACCTCCATATTCTTCAGGAGTTGATAATCCAAAATAACCCATTTCACCAAATTTCTTCCAAATGAAGCGCTCTATAGTTCCATTTTTCTCCCATTTTTCTATGTGAGGAACTACTTCTTTTTGTAAAAAATCTTTAAAACTTGTGCGAAATGCTTCATGCTCTTCAGTAAAATACAAACTGTTCATAAGCTAATAGATGTGTTTATTATTTGTTTATTCAGCTAACAAATATAAGACTATTCTATCATACAAATCCAAGGGGAAATTTTTGATATTTTTTAGTTCTGAAATATCTTGAAGCTCAGCCACTTCATCTCGATAATTAAAAATATTTTTACATAACTCATAATCTATGTAAGGATTTCTGAGCAATTCCTTAAAGGTTACAGTGTTTACATTTATTTTTTTGATGCGTGGCTTTTCTATAATTTTGAAAGTTAAAACGAGCTTTTCAGCAAGCTTTTTATCTAAACCCCAGACTTCATCAACTTGACTTTCGAAAGAAAATCCTTGTAATTTAGAACGATACTTAATAATACGTTCTGAAAATGCAACCCCTATTCCGCTTATAGTTTTAAAATCTTTTGCTGTTGCTTTATTGATATCTGTGGTTGATATTACTTTCTTCTTATAAACAAATTGCTTCGTTCTTTGCAATGACGGATTGAGCTTTTGCTGATTTCTTTTTACAACCCAATCAGGGAACTTAAAATTCGAAGAAATTTTATCTAATAAAGCGTCTGAAACTTTGGTTACTTTTTGAAACTCTTTTTTTGAGTTAATAAATTTATTCGTTTTTCTAAAAGCCAATAATCGATCAATCTCTTGCAAAGACATTCCTAATTGTGCTCCTTTATAATCAGTTATATAATTAGGATTAAAAGGATAAATTTTAGGCTTTCTTTTTTCAATTTCAACCGCTTTTAAACTATCAATTTGATTTTGAAAAGCCAATAATTCAGCTTGATTCGTATCTATAACTTCATCCGAAGAAAAAACATCGATGTAAATTAATACTTGAAGCCCCCCTATTAATATTACCAAAAGAAAAATCCCATTTCTTTGGCTTTTGTTATACCAGAAATGGGATTTAAATATTTTCATATAATTTTTTTATGCCTTTCCTGCCTTTATAGCAGCCATATATCTTTTTAATTCTTCTTTCACTTTTGGTGCTAACAAAACAAGGCCGATCATGTTTGGAACCATCATTGCAAAGACCATTGCATCTGAAAAACCAATTACTGAGCCTAAACTTGCTGCTGCTCCAATTACAACAAAGATACAGAAGATTACTTTGTATACATATTCCATTCTTTTAGACCTACCAAATAGATATGCCCAACCCTGAAAACCATAGTAAGACCAAGAGATCATAGAACTAAATGCAAATAAAACAACTGCCACTGTTAATACATATGGAAACCAAGAAATTGCAGATTCAAAGGCTCCTGAAGTTAATAAAATTGCTTGCGCGTCATTTAAAGAAGCATTCTCTGCCGTTACGTTTCCTGTAATAATTAAGACCAAAGCTGTCATTGTACAAACGATAACGGTATCAATAAAAGGCTCTAATAAAGCAACCATACCTTCACTTGCTGCATATTTTGTTTTTACTGCTGCATGCGCAATAGATGCAGAACCAATACCTGCCTCATTTGAAAATGCTGCTCTTCTAAATCCTTGCACTAAAACCCCAACTGCACCACCGGCAATTCCTTCTGGACTAAATGCACCGTTATAAATCTGTAAGAATGCATCTCCAATCATGTCATAATTTGAAAAAATAACAAATAATGACGCCGCTACATAAATTGCCACCATAAAAGGAACAATCTTATCTGTTACTTTTGCTATTTTCTTAATTCCTCCAATAATTACAATACCAACTAAAATGGCCATTACCAATCCAAACAACCATCCTTTACCGTGTAAAATAGAAACGCCACCAACTGGCGTAGTAATATTTTCTACCAATTGAAATGCTTGATTCACTTGGAACATGTTTCCACCCCCAAAAGAACCTCCAATTACAAAAACAGCAAATAATGCTGCTAATATTTTTCCTAATGTTTTATTTTTTAAACCTTTTGTAAGATAGTACATTGGACCTCCAAAAACAGTCCCGTCTGCCTCAATATCTCTATATTTTACTCCTAAAGTACATTCTACAAATTTTGATGCCATTCCTAAGAAACCTGCAACAATCATCCAAAAAGTAGCACCTGCGCCACCAATAGATACTGCAATTGCAACCCCTGCAATATTACCCAAACCTACGGTTGCAGATAAAGCTGCTGTTAATGCCTGAAAATGTGTAACTTCCCCTTCGTGCCCCTCTATCCTTATGGTATCCGGATTGTCTTCTTCATCAGTAAATGTCGATTTTGCTATTTCAACCTTGTGGTCTACTCTATTTTCTAAATCGTCATATTTACCTCTCACAATATTTATTGAAGTAAAAAAGCCCCTAAAATTAATAAAATTGAAATAAAAGGTAAAGTACAGTGCTCCTAAAATTAATGGGAATAAAACCCAATAAATACTAACGGAATCTGAGAAAGGAATCTGATAAAAAACAATATCGACAAACCATCCTGTTGCATTTCCAAAAGCTTCATCAATCTGCTGATCTAAACCTTTCTCTTGCGCAAAAGTAAAAAAAGGAGTTGCTAAAAATAACAACGAAAGAAGTTTTTTATTCATAATTTATTTTGATTTATTTATTTATCGATGCGCAATATCCTAAAAAAAATTGAAAAATGGAAAGTTACTTCAAAAAAAATCCCATTTCTTTGCCAATTGTAAGGCTAGAAACAGAATTTTAAAAGTTTATTTTATTGAAAATTTATTTTTATCTTTTATGATCAATTGCTTTTAAGTAGCGTGCCAACTCAACTTTTACTTTTGGAGCTAATAGCAGCAATCCTATAATATTTGGGAATACCATTGCAAATATCATAGCATCTGAAAATTCAATTACAGAACCTAAAGTAGAAGATGCGCCAATTACTACAAAAACTAAAAAAAGTGCTTTGTAGGTAATATCTGCTATTTTACCTTTTCCGAATAAGTAAGTCCATCCTTGTATTCCATAATAAGACCAAGAAAGCATCGATGAAAAGGCGAATAAAATAACAGCTATTGTTAGCAAAATAGAAAAATTAGGAATTGCAGAATCAAAAGCAACAGATGTTAAATCTACCCCATTAATAGGTTGGTTGGTTGCATTTAATAATACATTACTTTTTGAATCTAAGTTACCATAGGTAAATAAATTACTTCTTAAGTTGGTAACCACGATTACTAAAGCGGTCATTGAACAAATAATTACAGTATCCACAAATGGCCCTATTGAGGCTACAATACCTTCACTGGCTGGAAATTTAGTTTTTACTGCTGCATGTGCAATAGATGCCGATCCAACACCTGCTTCATTTGAAAAAGCAGCTCTTTGAAAACCAACAATCATTACCCCAATTAAACCTCCTACTACAGAAGTTTGTTTAAAAGCGCCATCCCAAATCTGACCCATCGCCTCTGGTATTATACTAAAATTCATTGCAAGTATAATTAGGGAAGCACCGACAAACATAATTGCCATAAATGGCACTATTTTTTCTGTAACTCTGCCGATTCTTTTAATTCCACCAATAATTACTACACCTACTAATGTTGCCATTACAAGGCCAAATACAAACCCAGATTCAATATCAAAGAGTTGTTTAAATTGCGCAGCTGCTTGGTTTGCTTGAAACATATTTCCACCTCCAAAAGAACCTCCAATTACAAAAATTGCATACAAAACAGCTAAAACTTTTCCCAATCCAGCTAGATTCTTTTCTTTTAATCCTTTTTTTAAGTAGTACATTGGGCCTCCATAGATTTTCCCATCTTCACCTACTTCTCTATACTTAACCCCTAAAGTAGCTTCCACTAATTTTGTAGACATTCCTAAAAATCCAGCAAGAATCATCCATATGGTTGCTCCTGGACCTCCAATTGCAATTGCGACTGCAACCCCTGCAATATTTCCTAAACCTACGGTTGCAGATAATGCAGCTGTTAAAGCCTGAAAGTGTGTAACTTCTCCAACTACTCCTTTAATTTCAACAACCTCTTCACCGTCACTTCCTGCAACATCTTCTTGAGAAATATTGTCATTTGAATTGTAATCAATCTCATCATATTTACCATTTGTAGCTCTTATTGCAACCCCTAATAAAGTGATGTTAGAAAACTTAAAATACAATGTAAAAAAGAAAGCTCCAGATAACAGTAGAATAACTACAATTGGAACATCAATACCGGCAATTGAGATAGGATAAAAAACGACTGTACTTACAGCGTCCGCAAAAGGTTTAAATTTTTCTTCTATTTGTTCATCTATTGTTAACTCTTGAGCGAAGGATAACATTGGGACCGCCAACAAGAGCATTGAAATAAGTTTCTTATACATACTAAATTAAAATTGGTTTATATTTTGTAAAACGCAAGATGATACAAATATGCTCTTTTGGCAAGTTTTGAGCGTTAAATAACCAGTTTTGAGTAATAAAAGTGGTTTTATATCAGCTTTTCTCTAAATTTCAATAAACCCTCTTTAAATGACATTGGGTAAAATTGCAGCTCTTTATTTGTTTTTGATAAATCAAAACCAGTTTTTGGGGGCCTTGCGCCTATTTGATTTAAACTAGATGAAGAGATCGGTTTTATTAGTCTTTTTTCTAAATTAAAAACGGTCGCAATTTCCTGTGCAATTTCAAAAACACTTAACAATTCATTGGATGAAATATGATAGATGCCTTTGGCTTTTTTCTCTATAGAAATTTTACATGCCAAAGCTAAATCTCTAACATAAGTTGGCATTCTAAATTGATCATCAACAATTGTAATTTCTTCTCCCTTTGACAACATTTCTTTTACCCAAAGCACAATGTTAGATCGACTCATATCAAATACCTTACCATAAACTAAAATAGTTCTTAAGATTGTAAAATCAATTTTTGACTCTATTAAAAATTCTTCCGCCTTAACCTTAGACAATCCATAATAGCTTAAAGGGTTTGGAATGTCCGTTTCTTTATAATAACCTTTAACCCCATCAAAAACAAAATCTGTAGAAAGATGAATTAAATGGATTTTCAACTCATCAGCAAGTTGCGTTAACCATTTAACAACAGATACATTGATTAAATCACAAGCGTCTTTTTTGATTTCACACACATCAACTTCTGTCATTGCTGCCGTATTAATTATAAAATTCGGCTTGATTTCTTTGATACTTTTTTTAAGAAATATTGGATCAGTAATATCAATGTCTATGTACGAAAAATCTTCTCTTCCGCTCCTGTTCTTGCCTCTTGAAAAACCAAAAACCTGATACTTTTCTTTTTCTTCTAACAATAAATTTAAAAGGGACTGACCTAACAAACCATTGCTTCCTGTTATTATTACTTTTATCATTTTAAAACAACTCTCTTAATTTCGATATTTGTTCTGGCCTTCCTAAAACAATTAAATGAGAGCCATTAATAAGTTCTGTATTTGCCTCTGGATTTATAATATACTCTTTATTAGGTTTTATAAAACCGATTACCGTACAACCTGTTTTCCTTCTTAAATCTAAATCTAGAATAGTTTTTCCTACGTATTTTTTAGGCAAATCATCTACATCAATTTCTTCTAAATTAGCAGTTGTTTCTCCTTCCATCGTTAATCGATCTACAAACTCAATTACATCTGGAGTTACCACTAAAGATGCCATATGATCTCCACCTAATTTATCGGGCATAATTACATTATCTGCGCCAGCAATTTTTAATTTACTGTAGGAACTTTCTTTTGATGCTCTGCTAATAATTTTACAATTATTATTTAGTTGTCTAGCACTTAAAACCACAAATAGATTGTCTGCATCCGAAGGCAAAGCTGTTATTAAGTGACTCGCTTTTCTAATCCCCGCTTTTAATAAAATCTCATCTGTGGTGCTATCTCCTTCAACATTTAAAACGCCATCAAGATCTAATTTTTCTGTTAAATTTTTACTTTTCTCAATAACAACAAATTGCTTTCCATAATTTTTTAACTTTAATATTGATTGCTTACCATTTCTACCATAACCACAAACAATAGTGTGTCCTTCTAATTTTTCTATCTGCTTTTTCACTCTTTTATGTTTAAAATGATCAAATAATTTACCACTAACTAAATACTCTGAAAATGATGAAACAGCATAACCAAATACTGTTATACTTGTTAAAATTAAAAAAATTGTAAATACCTTTTCTTCTGGAGTAAATGGTTTTAGCTCACCAAAACCGACAGTGGTCACCGTAATTACGGTCATATATAAAGCATCTATAAAAGAATAGTGAGAAAGCAACATGTACCCAACTGTGCCAATTGTCAAAATTGACGCTACCAACATGAGTATTTTATGTATCCTAGAATCTAATGATCTCATAACCTACAAATCAAAAACCGAACTTCTTTTCGTATGAATCATATCTTTTAACCGCAATAAAAAAGCCAACGTTAAATACAATCCAAAAGACAAACCAACGGTTACAAATGAAATATAAATAAAAAAAATACGCACATTTTTTGCACGCATGCCTAATTTATCTGCGAGTCTTGAGAAAACTCCAAAACCATATTTTTCAAAAAAATGACGAACAGCATGTATAAAATTCATCTATCAACTCTTTTAGGGCAAGATACTACAAACTATTTATTTGTTATACACTTTTTAATCAAAAATGATTTCTATTGATTAACTTTGCATTTTTGCAAAAAACACCTTTTTTGAAAGACCTAGAATATATAGAAGTTTACGGAGCAAGAGTTCATAATCTTAAAAATATTGATGTAAAAATACCTCGTGAAAAACTAGTCGTTATTACTGGTTTAAGCGGTAGTGGAAAATCTTCTTTAGCTTTTGACACCATTTATGCGGAAGGTCAAAGACGGTATATAGAAACATTTTCCGCCTATGCGCGTCAGTTTTTAGGGGGCTTAGAAAGACCCGATGTTGATAAGATTGATGGACTTTCGCCAGTAATCTCAATAGAACAAAAAACAACGAATAAAAGTCCGCGTTCAACAGTAGGAACTATCACAGAAATTTACGATTTTTTAAGATTGTTATTTGCCAGAGCTGCAGATGCCTATTCTTTTAATACGAATCAGAAAATGGTGAGTTATTCTGATGACCAGATAAGACAACTTATTTTAAAGGATTTTGACGGTAAAAAAATTGCTGTTTTAGCACCTTTAGTTAAATCGAGAAAAGGGCATTATCGCGAACTTTTCGAACAGATTTCTAAACAAGGATTTTTACGAGTTCGCGTTGATGGAGAAATTAAAGAAATAGAAAAAGGAATGCGTTTAGACAGATATAAAATGCATGATATTGAAGTTGTTATTGATCGACTTTTAATACATGAATCTGCAGAAAAACGCCTAGAGGAAACGATAAAAACAGCACTATACTCTGGCAATAACATCATGATGGTTATTGATATTGATGATAATCATCCTCGATACTTTAGTAGAGAGTTAATGTGTCCTACAACAGGGATTGCTTATCCAAACCCTGAACCAAACACTTTTTCTTTTAACTCACCAAAAGGTGCATGCAATACCTGCAATGGACTAGGAATTACAAATGAAATTAACCTAAAAAAAGTAATACCGGACACTAGTATTTCTATACAAAATGGAGGGATTATTCCTTTAGGTGAACAAAAAAGCAGTTGGATATTTAAACAAATTCAAAATATTGCGGAACGTTATAAATTCAAATTAACAGACCCTATAAAAGACATTCCAAAAGAGGCACTAGCTATTATTTTAAATGGCGGTAATGAGTCTTTTGAAATTGAATCTAAGGCTGCTGGAATTACTCGAAACTACAAAATAGATTTTGAAGGCATAGTTGCTTTCATAACAAATCAATATAAGGATGCAGAAAGTACTTCTATAAAGCGCTGGGCAAAAAGTTTTATGGATGAAGTTTTTTGTTCGACTTGCGAAGGAAAAAGATTAAAGAAAGAAGCCCTTCATTTTAAAATTACTGATAAAAACATCAGTGATTTGGCACAAATGGACATTACCGAACTGGCTTCTTGGTTCGCAACCATAGAAAAAGATTTATCTAAAAAACAACTCGCAATTGCAAAAGAAATCTTAAAAGAAATTAGAACTAGAATTCAGTTTTTATTGGATGTTGGTTTGGATTATTTAACACTAGACAGAACCTCAAAATCACTTTCTGGTGGAGAAGCACAAAGAATTCGATTAGCCACTCAAATTGGATCGCAATTGGTCGGAGTGCTTTATATCTTGGACGAACCTAGTATTGGTTTACATCAACGTGACAATCAAAAATTGATAGACTCTTTATTAAAATTGCGAGATATTGGTAATTCCGTTTTAGTCGTAGAACATGACAAAGACATGATTGAAAAAGCAGATTTTGTCTTTGATATTGGACCTGGAGCGGGAAGACATGGAGGGGAAATTGTAAGTGAAGGAACTTTCGAAGATTTAAAAAAGCACAACACATTAACAGCTGACTATTTAACTGGTAGAAAAGTAATTGCAGTTCCTCAAAAACGTAGAGAAGGAAACGGAAAAACCATCAAACTAAAAGGAGCCTCTGGAAATAATTTAAAAAATGTTTCAGTTGAATTTCCTTTAGGGAAAATGATATGTGTTACAGGAGTTTCTGGAAGTGGAAAATCAACCTTAATAAACGAAACACTTTACCCAATTTTAAACGCTCATATTTATAGAGGTGTAAAAAAACCAATGCCCTATAAAAAAATTGAAGGTTTAGAGCATGTGGATAAAGTAATTGACATCGATCAATCTCCCATAGGCAGAACTCCAAGATCCAACCCTGCAACCTATACAGGCACTTTTGGTGAAGTTAGAAGTCTATTTGCTAAAACCTCAGAAGCTGCAATTCGTGGCTATAAACCTGGACGTTTTTCTTTTAATGTGAAAGGTGGCAGATGTGAAACCTGCCAAGGTGGTGGCGTTAGAGTAATTGAAATGAATTTTTTACCTGATGTTCAAGTAGAATGTGAAACCTGCCAAGGAAAACGGTTTAACAGAGAAACTTTAGAGATCCGGTTCAAAGGAAAATCTATTTCTGATGTTTTAAACATGACGATTGAAGATGCGACTGATTTCTTTGAGATGATTCCGAAAATCCATAGAAAATTAAAAACAATTAAAGATGTAGGACTAGGCTATATAACTTTAGGGCAACAATCTACTACCCTTTCTGGAGGAGAAGCACAAAGAATAAAGTTAGCTGCAGAGTTGTCGAAAAGAGATACTGGAAATACTTTTTACATCCTAGACGAACCTACAACAGGTCTCCACTTTGAAGACATAAGAGTATTGATGGAAGTTTTAAATAAATTGGCCGATAAAGGAAATACCGTTTTGATTATTGAACACAATTTAGATGTGGTAAAATTGGCTGATTATATTATTGATGTCGGAATGGAAGGTGGTAAAAATGGAGGTGAAATTCTCTGTACAGGAACACCCGAACAGGTAGCAAAACATAAAAAAAGTTATACAGCTCAGTTTCTTAAAAAAGAACTAATTTAGCTTGCTGCTCTTTTTAGCGTAGCAAAGAACAACTTAAAAACTTATTGATTATGACAAATGACGATAGAAAAATAAGAGAAAAATTAAAACAAAAAACCTGGAACGAAGTAAAGACGAACGATTCTTGGGCTATTTTTAAAATAATGGCTGAACTTGTAGAAGGATACGAAAAATTAAGTAAAATTGGCCCTTGTGTTTCTATTTTTGGTTCTGCACGAACAAAATCAGATCACCCTTATTATAAATTAGCAGAAGAAGTTGCTTTTCAGTTAACCCAAAATGGTTTTGGTGTCATTACTGGCGGTGGTCCCGGAATTATGGAAGCAGGAAACAAAGGAGCAAGAAGAGGAAAAGGCCTTTCTGTTGGCTTAAACATTGAATTGCCCTTTGAACAACACGACAACCCTTGGGTTGATCCAGGTAAAAGTTTAGATTTTGATTACTTTTTTGTTCGTAAAGTAATGTTTGTAAAATATTCTCAGGGTTTTGTTGTTATGCCAGGAGGATTTGGAACTATGGATGAGCTTTTTGAAGCGATCACATTAATTCAAACAAAAAAAATTGGACGTTTTCCTATTGTTTTAGTTGGAACAAAATTTTGGGGAGGAATCCTTGATTGGATTAAGAACACGCTTATTGAGGAAGGAAATATCAACGAAGAAGATTTAAACCTTTTTAGAGTCGTTGACACTGCCGAAGAAGCCGTTGAACATTTTAACAAATTTTACGCTAAATACAAATTGAAAATAAACTTCTAAGAACTTGTTATAAATAAATTCAACTCTTAAAACCAACACTTCCAAAACCCTGAAATTTGTAAAATTATAATTTGAAAAATTCCGTAAAACTATTTATTTTTTGCTTTTTCATCTCTGTATTCTCGTTTGCACAGCAGAATTCTATTGCTTTAAAATCGACTTTAAGCGTTGAAACCGATGAATTATTAATTCAACAAGAAATTATTTATTACAATAAATCAGAAGATACATTAACGAGTATTTATCTTCATAATTGGGCGAATAGTTTTAAAGATAGAAAAACACCTTTATCAAAAAGATTTATCGAGAATTTTAAGAAGAACTTATATTTTGCAAAAGAAAAAGATTTGGGAAAGTCTACCATTAAAAATCTTACTGTAAACTTCCAAAATACTGAATTTAAAGAAGTTGAAAAGCAAGCAGATATTTTAGAAGTACACCTTATAAAATCTTTAAAACCGAATGATAGTGCAAAAATAGCTGTTACTTATATTGTAAAATTACCAAATGCCAAATTCACAAATTATGGAAAAACCAAAGAAGGTTACCATTTGCGTTT
>Ga0302131_1001817_pt1 | contig 11469 bp, 3 predicted proteins | sample CB9_20m_MG_FD_203105 | JGI IMG/M metagenome (GOLD analysis project Ga0302131, IMG submission 203105) | Marine microbial communities from Western Arctic Ocean, Canada - CB9_20m | ecosystem: Environmental > Aquatic > Marine > Oceanic | place: Canada: Western Arctic Ocean | collected 2017-09-19
ATCATTGTCTTGTCCAGCTACTGGATAAGTCCCGTCAATTGTTGCTGATATAATTGTACTTGCCATGTTAATTCCTCTACTGTGTTATTTATCGTTGTTATGCGTTGTAGTCGTAATTTGCGAACAGTATATATTGTTCTGCACTATTACCTGTAGTGCTGTCTACAACATAACGGTCTATAGTTACGTCTAATGATTGAAAATCAAATTTACTGTTAGTTATGTTAGTTAATACTTCTGCACTCTTTCCGGGCTTACAATAGCATAGTGGTATTGCTAGTGTAAATCCTGCTTCTTGTGTGCCTGCACTTTGCGGCGTACGCATCCATAATGGTAAAAACCCGTATGCTGTTGCACCAGTGGCTCCTAAACTTTCACGCATATTAGTAATGTTTGCAATATGCCTTACTTCGTCTCCACCAGATACTCTAATAGCATCACTGTCAGCTAACGGAATGTTTTTCGCTTCGCCTTGGTTAAAGTTCTGACTATCAGTTTCACTAAGCACTGTTAATATACTGCTATAGTCTGCACTTACTACTGTGTCACCTACTTCTAAATATGTTTTACTACCTGGAAAGTAGTACTGTGAATTACTTTCATCTGCACCAGTTGCTATATAGTTTGGAGTGTATCCTGATACACCTTCAGCATTATCTTTGTACATTGCACGTAGTACTGCCGTTGAAGGCTTTGTAATTACGGGCTCAATATATGTTGTGTATAGTGCATGGCCTAATGGATTGTTACCTGCGGCTGCAATTCCTTCAGGAGTACGCATATTATCATGCCACTCCGGTGCTAAACTACCGCTACTAACAAATTCAGTAACATAGTTCCATTCACCTAATATTAACAAGTAAACGTACTCACGCATTAGTAATGCTCTAAAGTCTGCGTCAACTCCTGGGAACGTACCACTATATCCTGATAGATCAAATCTACCATTGTCTATTGCTTCTACCATTGCAAGGTATAATGCATTAGTTTGATTAGTTTGTGCAAGTGCAGGCTCAGCTGACAATCCGTAAACTGTAATTGTATGTAGTAAATGCTCTAGTACTTCAAGCACCTGCCCATCACCGTTTAGAGACCCTGCTGGTTGCTCCCAAATCATATCTACACTTTGATTATTATAGTTAAACTTTTCTAATCCCGGATAGTTGCTACCAGCATCGTCGGACAGCATACTAGGATTATATTGGTTACTTCCTTGCCACCCTATCTTTTGTGCTGTCTTTAATGACTTCATGTTGTTAACTGCTGTCATTTGCTTTGCAGGGTTAGTATTACCGCCGTACGTGGTATCTATTAGGTATGTTACGGTCTTTGCTACTTTCCTTATAAATTCGTCAGTATTTGCGTTAGCACCGCCTATAGCAGGAGTTCCTACTAGTTTAATGCCATACACATCTAAGAATCTATCAAACGGCTTATACCTACTACTGGACAGTAACGGGTCTGTATTAAAGACTTCGTCGCCACCTTTTAATATCGGTATACCGTCATTAGTAAAGTCTCGATTGTTTATATCAAATACACCTGCTCTATCTACAGTTACAGTGTTGCCACCTTTAATTACAAAGTCCTTTGCAGTTTTGCCCTTAGTTGGTTCTGAAGGATCTACTACTTCTGCATAGATAACTTCGTATACTGTATCAGTTGTTCCTGGAGTTATTGCTAAAGCAGTTTTAACACTACCTACTTTATAACGTCTTTTCTTGTGGTACTTTTGGCTGCTTGCAAAGAATGTGTTTAGCGACTTTGTTTCTAATCCTGCGTATGCTAATATCTTAACGTCTTGTTGTAATCCAAAGTCAGTGTCGTTCGGACGATATAACATACTAGACGGAAATATATTTGGGTTACTTATTAATCCTCTATAGGATGCTCGTATAGTTTCGTTCATAAACGGTTTCATATACAAGTTACTGTATAACAAATCGTTCTTGTCTACAATGCTAATAGTAAATGTTTTAGTTACTGCACTATAACCAAATCTATCTTTAGCTTCAACAGTAAAGATATAATCTCTATCAACTGTAGTATCTGCACCATCAATTAAAAATAGTCCGTTATCGAATATAGTTAAACCAGATACAGTTGTACTACCAAATTGCTGTACTTTGCCTGTTATTTCACCGTCAAACTGTAGTAATAGTCCTGGCGGCAATCTTCCTGCTGTCTTTGAATAAAGTAACGGAGCATCAGTTACGGTACTTGTTGCTTCTACTCTAAATACACTTGTAAAGTTTGCATCAATTGATCCTAACTTCTCTGTACTAGTAAATGCAATAGTCGAATCTACTTGCCCTAGTATCTTTACTGTAAACGTTCTATCTTTTGCCGACTGCACTACTTGCGCATCTACTAAATTAGCTGTAATTGTAAACTTATATTCTTTAGTTACTGATGGCTGGTATGGTATGCGCCCTGCTACTTCGCCCGTTGATGCATCTAAGCTCATTCCTGGCGGAAGTGTACTTGCTGTATTATCACTATTAAGTGCTTTTAATATAAACTGTGTACTACCTTGTTGTAAGTTGTTCTTTAATACGTCAAGGAAAATTGTAACGTAATTGTCTGCTCGCCTAAATCCTAAGTCGCTGTTTGTTAGCCATACTGGTGTTCTAAGATATGTGTTGTCTGTAGTAAATACTCCTGTACCTACTTGCATTAGTACGTTGTCTGCTCTTAAGAAATCATCGCCTACTACATAAATTGTAAATGCTCTTTTAGTAATACTATCACCGTCGTTAGCAGTTACATTAAACTGATAAAATCTATTAAGTTTTTTTGGCGGAGCAAATACTGCGTTAGGAAAAAACTCTCCGTTATAATAGTACGAACTTATACTAGTAAAGTCAAACGCATATCCGTCATAGTTATTTGTATCGTATGCACCCTTACTTGCCGCTAAGTCTAATGCTAGTAATGGATCTACTACACCTGATATTAGTCCAGTGCTACTTAATGAAATGCCCGACGGAAGTTCACCGTCATTTTTATCAATATAATATTCTAAAGTTTGTCCCGCTGGCATATCTAAATCAGTTGCTTGCAATTGAAAGTTAATAATTTCGTTATCTAGTACAAAGTAACGTTTATTCTCTGCACCAACAGATAAGTTTCCTGTCGGAGTTACCCACTCAGGATCATCTGCACCTTGTATTTCAATTTTAAAAGTCCTATCTTGGACTTGCAACGCCGCGTTACTTGCTCTAATAACAAATGTACTAATAGTTGCACGTGGTACTGCTGACGGAGTACCAACAATTTGATTATTCTTTAAACGCATACCTGCCGGTAAGCTACCTGATATTAATTTTGTTGTAAATATAACATTACTAGTAAGTGGCAAGTTGACTATAGTCGTGATACTTTCTTGTAAAGTAGTTAACTTAGTTCCGGTGAGTTGTGTCCAATGGCTCATGGTTAGATTGCACCAAGGTTAGTAGTGACCGTCGGAGTAGTAATAGTTCCGTAGTCAACATCTGTAATGTATTGTAAATAATCTCGGTGACTTAAAATGCTTTGTGATATTGCCCCGAAGTCAAAATTATTTTCAAAAGAAGCACTTCCGGCATCATTAGTAATTGTAATACTAGAGCCTGTTGCTGTAGTACTAATACCACTGCCGCCAAGTATATTAAATGAACTTCCGTCAGTTGTTGTAATACTACCACCATCAGTAACAATAGTTTGCCCAGATAAGTTTGCCGCTATTGTTATTAAATCACCAGTAGTTGTTACAGAAATTCTATCACCCTGTATAATTTTACGGAGCTCTAAATCGTTTCCTGTTCTTTGCTTGAATACGCTATTACCACCTGTTCCTATGTTAGACACTGTAGTAGATTCGTCGTCACGTAAGTCGAGTTCGTTAAAGTTATTATTTACTTTAAGAAATGCGGCTCTGAGATCATCTCCAGTTCCATCATTAGCTAAAGCACCTATGTTGATAGTTTGAATTGTCATTATATTTTCCTTATACTAGTATTTATTGTCTTACGGTAAGTCACCGGCGCCCCAGGAAATTCTAACACCGCCATTTTGTGCAGCCGACGGTGGTCCTACTCCAAACCACTTATAATAGCTACTGGCCACATTATTGTTTGCGTTAATATCTTGATATCGAATTCTTCCTCCACAGCCGCCGCCGCCTCCGCCACCTACTGATATTGATGAATTAGCAGAGTCGCTGCCAGTGCCTCCAACGCTGCCGCCAGTGTAATTATAAACTAAAGTATATCCGCCTGATACTAATTGTATGGCACCGGCTCCTTGCGCTCCTGTTGATCCCGAGCCGTATAGTTCGACACCACCACCTCGTCCGCCTGCTCCAAGTTTATACTTGCCAGAGCTTGTATCATATTGGCCCCTGCCTTGACCGCCTCTGCCGCCACCGCCGTTGGAACTTGCAGAGGACCAACCAGCGGCTCCGCCGCCACCGCCACCTATACTAGCAACATAGTTGGTACCGGAGTAACCGCTTTGACCTGTACCGCCAGCGGCTCCGCCTCTAGTAGTACCATAACTACTATTTGTAGAGAAAGCACCGCCACCGCCACCTGTAACTGTAGCAGGCCTCACACCGCCGCCAGCATAAATTATAACATCAGAAGCTCCTTGCACTCGGCTAAAGCCTCCAGAACCGGGCGCTACAGTATTAGGTGGAGTAAACGTTATGTTTGCCGCAAAACTAGCGTCTATCTGCTCTTGATACCTGCCATACCCGCCATTGGGATAATATGCATATCCGTGAGTACCAGCAGTGCCAGCCGTGCCTACTGTTACAGTAAATTGATCTCCTGGAGACACTGTTATGTTATTACAATATGCTAAGGCGCCACCTCCACCTCCGCCTGATGAACCAGTTGTTCCTAAGCCGACACCTGCGCCTGCACCTGCACCAACTGCTACAATGTCAATTGATGTTACACCTGTTGGCACTGTGAAAGTAGTTCCTCCTGGTGTATAGAATTCTTGTGATCCACTCACTGCCGAACTTGAGTCGTTAATTACAACGGTTGTGCTTATAGCTTTGCCGTCTAACGTAAATGTTATTGTTTCTTGACCTTCTGATGTTTCGTCTGCTGTAATAGTTAATGTTAAGGTTGCTGTGTTCCCTACAATAACAAAGTTGCCTGTTAATGAAGCACCGCCTATATCAGCACTAGTAATTCCAGTCATTGTGTATGCTACTGTAGTATTGTTTACTACGTTTGTAGTATTCAGGGTAAAGCTAATATTAGCACCTTCGTTTGTGGCTGCTGTACTGCGCACTAATGTATACGTAGCTTCTCCTGCAGCCTCTATTGAATATGCATCTAATGGCATTTTGTACTCAGTCGTTACTTGACTACTTAATGCACCTAATGTAGTTCTAGCAAATGTACTAGAAGCTGTTGACACTATTAGTGCAGATGTCCAATTGGTATAAGTTACACCAGTAAAGTTACTATCTTCTGCTGTCCTTGCTTCTACAAATCCTGTTTGACCAATAGCCCAATCTTCGTATGTTTGTAATACTTGCGAACTTTTGTTACCAATTGCTACTCCATAATGATCAGCTGTTCCTATCGGTAATGTCGCTACGTACATTGACGCATTTCCCGCCGTCAATTTACTAGCTGGATTTCCTTGCCCGCCAACTATTAACTTTGTTGGGCTTGCCGCTGACTTGTCTACGTAAACACTGTTTATAGACGTATTGCTTGTTGATAGTAATAATCTACTATCAGCAGTAGTCAAATCTGCTGTGTTTATTATAGTGTAAAATCCGTTTAGTGTTCCAACGTAAGGTGTAAAGTTTTTTGCAGAATCTTCTTTTTGTTGTCCTACTGCATAAATCTTTGTACCATTCATTTTAACGTCAGTTAGTATATTTCTTTCAGTTGTGCCGGTTGAGTCATAAACACCAATACGATAATCAGTACTGTTAGCTTGATGTTGTATAACCCATATTTCTGATTTGCCGGACGAAGTATCATTTAATGTTACTACTATTCCGTTTGCATCTACATCCATACCGCCTATAGTAATATCAGTTGATGCATCTTTATTTTCAAAAGTAACTTCTTTATATTCAGCTGGTAATCCAGTTCCGCCTATTTCGTATATTCTTACAAAGATTTTATCTTTTTGTTGCGTCCAAGCTCCGCTAACTTGTGTAGGTGTCCTACCAAAACTAGTGCCTGCAATATAATAAAAGTTGCCTGCATTAGGAGCGGCAAACTCCTTATATGAAATATGTGTAAATTCTATGTTAAGATTGGATGCAACTATAATTCCTGGGTAGTAGTAAGTAGTAGACCCACTAGTTAGTTCCACATTTGTTCCGTTTGTTGGGTCTAGTCTATCCCAAAATGATCCAACACCGGTTGTATCCCAGTTGTCTACTTTTACAACACCTACAACGTCAATTACACTTGTACCAGCATACGGAGCCGGTAAGTCTACTTTCATGATATCTAATGCCCATGCATGGCTTGCTGTGCCTGCTGATTTAGTATACTTATTAATCCACTGTGTTGCACCGTCAGTATCAAGTTTAACTACTAGTATTTGACATTTTCCAGTACTAACATTTTTGTCAATAGTACCGTCTATCATATTCTTATCAATGCCGCCTGCTACATATATGTCATTTGTAGATACATCAACATATAGTGATGTAAGGAACCCAGTAGATGGAATAGCTTTACGCCAAGTTAATCCTCCCAAGGAGTTAGTTTTGTACACAGAATATGTATACACACCAGCGACTGTTACTTCTCTAGCTATAGCAATAGTACTGCCTGTACTATCTACGTCTACCTTTAATACTTCTTCTGATGAACTTGCTATGTCAGTTGAAGTTGCCCAATAACTGCCACTAGTATATATTGTACCATACATTGCGGTGTGATTTGAACATTGGTAGTAAGTCTTGCCAGCAATCCTTGGAGTGTAAACTACTGCACCTGATTGTGCTCCATTATTAACAACATCAGCTACTGTGTTTCCTGTGCCTATTCCTTGTACTGTTTTAATATAAAAAGGATGTCCAGTTGCGTTAACATTAAAAGTATATACATCGTTTATGTTTGCAACTATATATGGGTTATTACCAGTGTATGCTCCGTTCCTGTCTGTTGCTGAACTAAACGAATATGCTGACGAACCTGCCGCTGTTACAGTTGCAGAGTATGCAAGTTCTGTGCCAGTGGAAGTATCAACAATTGCTACACTTGTAGATGTTGTACCGTTATCAAGTGCTATAGTAAATGTTTCTGCACCTTCTAATGTTGCGTCAGCTGATACTGTAATAGTTTTAGTATTTGATGCTGGAGTAAAGTTTCCAGTTAATGCTTCGCTATTAATATCTGCACTAGTAACACCTGTAATAGTATACGGTATTGGAGTGCTTGTAACTGTTATGTTTGATGTTAGTGTAAGTCCAAACGTAGTAGCTTCTGATGTAGAAGCTTTATTTGAAGATAATGCGTAACTTGGTGCTTGGAATTGATATGCTGTAATATCACCCGGCCATGTAAACATTATTGCGCCAGCAATACCACTTTGTGCTCCTGAAGCAGTACTTGTTAGTGAATGTGATAATACACCGCCACCGCCTGCACCACTAAAAGTAGGCGTTCCTACTATGTTACCTGCACCACCTATAACTCCGTTATGCGCTGTGCCTGCACCTGTAATAGTTTGACTTGATATAGTTGCTGATTTTATTCCCCCTAATCCGCTTCTACCTAACACTACTGATGCACCGCCTCCGCGTCCACCTGTTACATTGCCAGTACCACTTTGCCAATCTTGTGTCCAGGCATGTCCGCCGCCTGCACCTGATCCAATTGTCCCGTCAACAGTTGTTTCTGCTGGAGCAAGTTGTCCTGCCGCAACTGATATTAAAGTTTGTGGAGAACCTTTGCCGCCCACTGCTCCCATACCTGCCGCTCCACCGCCACCGCCAACTATTGCTGATCCTGTCTGTGAAGCAGGTCGGAAGCTATTGCCTCCTGTGCCGCCTGATTTTGATCCGTCCCATGCACCTGATGCATTGCCTCCTGTGCCGCCTGAAATTGCTGTTCCTGGACTCAATGCTGCCAATGCTCTAGTTGATCCTGCAACACCACCGCCTGCTGTATAAGTTACACTGTTTATTGTTACTGAAGTGTTTCCACCGTTTGCACTACTGCCTGATCCGCCAGTACCAACAACAAATGATATTACATCACCCGGAGTTACTGCTAGGTTATTCTTAAAGCCAATAGCGCCGCCACCGCCTCCTGAAGATATAGTTCCTGCGGCTCCACCAGCTAATCCTGCGGCTCCACCACCTATTGACATTATACCAATATTAGTAACTCCTGAAGGAACTGTAAATGTTCCACCGCCAGCTGTAGTAAATGCTTGTGTTCCTGAAATAATATCAAGGCTAGTGTCAGTCACTGCTACTTGTATATACACTGATGGATAACTGTTTAGTGTAAATTGTAAAGTTTCAGCACCTTCTGTAGTTAAATCGTTAGCTAGTGTGATTGTAAATGATTCAGTAGTTCCGATTATAAACGTACCTGTTAATGCACCGCCTGCAATGTCGCTTGCAGATACGCCTGTTATAGTCCAAGGAATGTTTACTCCTGGCACGCTATTTAAACCAGTTATTGTAACTGTAAACGAGCCTCCTTCATTCACAGTAGTTACGTCTTGTGATAATGTATATGTTGCTGCCACTGTACTAGTGTCGCCGATAACTGCGCTAGTTGTTGCGTAGCCGTTATTTAACGCTATTGTTAATGTTTCTTGTCCTTCTGTAATTTCGTCTGCATTAAGTACTAATTCTATACTATCAGTAGTTCCGACTACAAAACTTCCAATTAAACTCGCACCACTAATGTCTGCACTTGATACGCCTGAAATAGTATATGGTAATACTGTTCCTGAAGCTACATTTCCTGTTGTTAATGTAACTACTAATGTAACTCCTTCGTCTGGTGTTGCTGAGTTAACTCCTAAGAAGTATGTTGGGTCAGGTAAACTAGTATCAGCTATTGTTATACTAATAGTTGCTTCGTCATTATCGAGTGCTAATACTAATGTTTCTACGCCATCGTCAAACAATTGGTCAGCAGTTACTTGTAGAGTTACTGTAGTATTTCCTCCAACAATAAAGGTTCCTGTTAAACTTGCGCCATTAATATCTGCACTAGTAACTCCTGTAATAGTATACGGAATAATTGTACTAGCAACAAGATTTTCTGTTGTTAATGTAATTGTAACTGTGTCGCCTTCGTTAACTCCGCTTGCTGTTGAAGTAAGTACGTATGTTGGAGTAGCAACTGCTACTGAGTCTTCACTAGAAACTGTGCCTGCCGCTGCCAGTACTGTACTACTATTATACTTTTGGAAAGCAAACTTATTTGCTCCGCCAAATAATGAATAGTTACTTGTAAAGAGATCAAGGTCTTCAACTGGATTATATATTAAATTGTCTTTTGCATTAGAAGTTACCCAAGTCTTGCCTTCGGTAGTAGTAGTTCCGGGGTTAATTTCTAAATATGTAGCAAGTAAGCCTGCTATCTGTGGACTAGCCATACTAGTACCAGATATGTTTGCAGTCTTAAATGCAGTGTTTTGAGGATATATTCCTGAGGTAAAGATGCTTACATTACTAGCTGATGAAATAATGTATGATCCTGGTGCATATACATCTACGCCTGTACCTCTATTTGAGAATGCCGATACTTTTTCGTTACCATCAGGTGCTAGTGCTGAATCGATAGATCCAACTATATGTGCCTGATCGTCATATGGTGAACTGCCTCTGTTATAGTATATTGTGGACCCATTACTCCGAGTATAATAGTTACCGTAATCTTGGCTTCCGTCACTAGCAATTTTTGTATAGCTATTGCCTGCCGCTATAATAACGTGTACTCCTGCATCAATAAGTTCTTGCACATCAGTATCAACTGATGCAATTCTAACAGGATGTCTATAGCCAACTCCGTCATAGCTTCCTGTCATACCGTAATCAGTTCTTCTAGTAGAGCCTGTCCAAGGAAATCCTCGGAAGCTACCGCCAGTTATTCCTGCATACCGAGTTCCGTATCCCCAACTCATGTTTACTACAGTAGGACGTACAACTCCTGTTGATGGGTCAACTGGTTTAGCTTTGTGCCATTCTTTTATTACGTCAAAGCAATCTGATATAGGAATACCTGAGTTTGGATCTGAAGAACCTTGTAGTCCATTAACCTTAATAGCATAAATTCTTGAGTTCTTAGCCCATCCGTATGTTAGTCCAGCTGCCGTCCCGGCAACGTGTGTACCGTGTCCGTGATAGTCTGTATAGTGTGCCGTTGGCATTGTGCCACTCACAACACTCTGTGCTTGGTACCAATCAATTTGTTGTACTCTGTTTATGGTTGCGCTTGCACTATCTACAAATTCTGGATGATCTGCTTGTATACCCGTGTCTTGTATTACAACGTCAACTCCTGCACCCGATAACGTATGAGGGAAACCACCTGCTACAGCATTATCAACGTACGGGTCGGTGGCGCTTATCATTCTTCGTAAGCCCCAGTTAATATTAGCACTACTTAACTCTGTTGTTTTACTGAAGTCACCAGTTTGTGTTGCCCAAGTTGTTATTTCTACATCGTCTCTTAAGTCAGGACGTAATTCAACTGCGTATACACGTTGATCATTTTGTAAAATGTTAACTTCGTCGAGTGTTAAGTAATAATGTGTATTTCTTTGCGACCCTGGTCTTGCGTTTGCTATTTCAACTGTTCTGTTTGGAATGAAACCTGCGCCTGTAAGACTTATCATCTCTGCATCAAACGCTAGTACATCAACTCCTCTTTCGAGACTTACTATATATTCTTGTTCAGACATTAACTGTCGCTCCTGTTAAAGTATTCTTATGTATTAGTGTAAAGCTACCCAACCACCGTTGGCATATGCTTCCATTTTGCCTGACGTTTGGTTGTATATAATCTCGCCATTAGACGGTGATAATCCGTTCCTCTCAGTTGTAGTCCAGCTCTTTGCTACTAGCTTTGATAAAGAAGCAACCAGTGTTCCGTTTACAACAGTCATACTAGAGTTGTGTCCAACTTGTAAATCTCCCGATGCAACAGTTACACCAATATTTATTCCTTGTCCGGCAGTGGTTAAATCAATTCCGCTATCAGAGTGTATGTCTACGCCACCGCTTTGACTAATTTTAATATAGTCAGTATCACCAGTGGATGCTTGTAGCTTTAAATATCCTGACGAAACAGTAATAGCAATATTACCATTTCGAGTCCACGTTTCAGATGTTATTGGTCCAACTAACGCACTATTCAAACTGTCAACAAGCATTGTACTATCACTACCAAACACACTGCCTATAATGTCTTGCTCTATAACGTTACCTGTTGTATTATGCAGACTTTCTAATGCGGCGATCTTAGGATA